>Ga0233438_10000287_pt1 | contig 68114 bp, 57 predicted proteins | sample SI_123_September_FD_182720 | JGI IMG/M metagenome (GOLD analysis project Ga0233438, IMG submission 182720) | Seawater microbial communities from Saanich Inlet, British Columbia, Canada - SI_123_September2016_10_MG | ecosystem: Environmental > Aquatic > Marine > Inlet | place: Canada: British... | reverse complement strand
AATGACCTTCTTCTAATAAATAGGTGATTAATTGCATTAAAAGTTTATCCTTATCTGGATCATCAAAGGACTTTGAAGTAAAACTGCAAGATGCAAATGCTATGAGAATAGAGACTAAAAAAATGTTGATATTACGTTTCATCTGGATAAACTGTTATAGGGACTGATAAATATTATTCTAAAATATAGGAAATAATTATGCCAACCTTAATGAATGGTAATAATTTTTTGTTAAAGCTTCGGAAATCATCAAATAAGCTACAAATTACTTACTTTTGTAGGAACTTAAACGGAATATCAATGACAAAAAGACCTTTAATTTTGGTTACTAATGATGATGGCATCACAGCACCAGGAATTCGTACTTTGGTAAAGGTCATGAATACTATTGGAGAAGTCATTGTTGTGGCGCCTGACAGCCCACAAAGTGCTATGGGACATGCCATCACTATTAACGATACCTTGTATTGCCGTAAAGAACATATAGACAAAGGACCACAAACGGAATACAGTACTTCAGGAACCCCTGCAGATTGTGTAAAACTAGCAGTGCATGAGCTTTTAGATCGCAAGCCTGATTTATGTGTTTCAGGGGTGAATCACGGATCAAACTCCTCTGTAAATGTCATTTATTCAGGGACTATGAGTGCCGCAATTGAAGCGGGCATGGAAGGGATTCCTGCGATTGGATTCTCGCTTTTAGATTATAAATGGGAAGCTGATTTTAGTCAAATTGAATCGTTTATAAAAACCATCACTTTACAGGTTTTAAATCAAGGGTTACAAAAAGGAATTATTCTAAATGTAAATTTTCCAAAACTTTTAGAAAAAGAGATAAAAGGCATTCGCGTGTGCCGACAAGCCAATGCGAATTGGATTGAAAAATTTGATAAACGTCAAACTCCCTTAGGACGCGATTATTATTGGCTGACTGGCGAGTTTAACAATTTAGATAAGGGAGAAGATACCGATGAATGGGCGCTAGAAAATGGCTTCGTTTCTGTTGTTCCTGTTCATTATGATTTAACTGCACACCACTACATTCAAGAATTAAATAAATGGGATTTCAATGAATAAGAAAAAACTTTTTCAAGGCCTTGTAGTTGGTCTATTGGCAAATATAATAGGGTTGATAACTGCAGCCATTGTATTGGGTAAATTATCGGGGCTATCAGATAATATTCTTACAGTTTTAGAAAGCGCTCAATCTGAAAATTTCTTAGGAAAACTAATAAGTTTAGGTGCTATTTTAAACTTACTTAGTTTCTTTTATTTTATTAGAAAAAGACAAGATGCACGTGCGGGAGGTGTTTTGGCAGCCACTATTTTAATTGCACTCCTAACCTTTTTAATTAGATCATAAATGAAGTATTACATTATTGCTGGAGAAGCCTCAGGAGATTTGCATGCAGCAAACCTTATGAAGGCCCTAAAAAAAACAGATGCGAACGCAGAATTTAGATTTTGGGGTGGTGAATTGATGCAAAATGTAGGAGGCACTTTAGTAAAACATTACAAAGAATTGGCCTTTATGGGCTTCTTTGAAGTAGTCATGAACCTAAGAACCATCACCAAAAATTTATCCTTTTGTAAAAAAGACATTGAAGTCTACCAACCTGATTGTTTGATTTTTATCGATTACCCAGGATTCAATATGCGGATAGCAAAATGGGCGAAAATCGAAGGTTATAAAACCCATTATTATATTTCTCCACAAATTTGGGCTTGGAAAGAAAACCGCATTAGTGCCCTCAAGCGTGACGTCGATAAAATGTATGTCATACTCCCATTTGAAAAAGAATTTTACGAAGATAAACACGGCATGCCAGTATCATTTGTAGGACACCCACTTATTGATGCCATTGCCGATAGAGTTCCTGTTGATGAAACCGCGTTTCGTCAAACTCATCAACTCAACGAGAAACCCATTATTGCACTGCTTCCTGGAAGTCGAAAGCAGGAAATTAATAAAATGCTTTCGGTAATGCTAAGTGTTGTAAAATCGTTTCCAAATTATCAGTTTGTAATTGCGGGAGCCCCGAGCCAAGATCCAGAATTCTACAGTTCGTTTATTACGAATAAAAACGTGTATTTTGTTGAAAACTGCACCTATGATTTATTGAGTGTTTCCCATGCTGCAATGGTTACTTCAGGAACTGCCACCTTAGAAACGGCTTTATTTAAAGTACCTGAAGTCGTGTGTTATAAAACCAGTTGGATTTCGTATCAAATTGGAAAACGATTGGTAAAACTAAAATATATCTCCTTGGTCAATTTGATCTTAGACAAAGAAGTAGTTACTGAATTAATACAAGAAACGTTCAACACCAAACGTTTGAGAAAAGAGCTGACTTCTATTTTGAAAGGCCCTATTCGTGAGGCACAATTTGAGGCCTATCATGAACTTGAAACAAAACTCGGAGGTGCAGGCGCCAGTCAAAATGTTGCAGAATTAGTTTATAATTCATTACTTTAGGAGTAAAAAATAACCCCTAACTTAAACCTGCTTCGAATCTATATTATTATGGTTCGGCTTTTCTTATAATGAAAGCCCTAAATTATCCTCTTTTAAAGTTCACTATTTTAATAGCGATTGGAATTGTTGCCAGTGATTATATATATGTTTCTATATCTTTAATTTTAAGAGGTATTGGGGTTATACTTTTCGTATTACTTGGAACGTATTTGTACTGTAAAAAGCAAAAAAAAATCTTGTATTGGCCCTCATTAATAGTGCTTTTAATGATGGTGTTAGTTGGTGTTTTTGTTTCTAAATTACATGCTCCTACTTTTTCTAAATCACATTATTCACATCAAGAAGCGATCGAGGATAACCAATCTCATCAACTTGAGTTTTTAATCAAAAAACGATTAAAACCAACTACTTATAACCAACGTTATTATGCGGAACTCATAAAAATTGATTCCATTAGGGTTTCGGGGACACTTCTGATCAATTTGAGTAAGAAATCACAGCAAACAAACTTTAACGTAAATGAAAAAATCTTAACTTCTACATTCTTTCAAGAAATCAATGAACCTTTAAATCCGTATCAATTTAATTATAAAAAATATCTAAAACGTCTGGGAATTTACCATCAAGTTTTTCTGAGAGACCAAATTATTTTAGCCATTCCTCAATCTCCAAATTCTATTACAGACTATGCGGAAACAATTCGTGAAGCGTTGAACAAGCGTCTCCAAAAGCTCCCTTTCAAACCAATTGAATTGGCCTTTATCAAGGCTTTACTCTTGGGGCAACGTCAAGACATTACAGCGGATGTGTACGAAGATTATGCAAAAGCAGGAGCCGTTCATATTCTAGCAATTTCTGGACTTCATATAGGGATTCTATTATTAATTCTACAATTTATCATGAAGCCATTGCTGTATTTTAGACATGGTAAATTTGTGCGCTTACTCCTAATTTTATGTGTTTTGTGGAGTTTTGCAATCATTGCAGGCTTGTCCCCTTCTGTGGTCAGAGCAGTGATGATGTTTAGTTTGTTTGCAATTGTCAGGGGGTTAAAACGGACTTCAAATTCATTAAACTACTTAGCTGTTTCTGCATTTATACTTTTGCTAATACACCCTAGGTTTTGTTTTGACGTAGGGTTTCAACTCAGTTATGCTGCGGTCGCTTCCATCATCATCGTTAAACCTGTTTTAGATAAGTGGTGGCGTATTAAACATTGGATTGGGAATTGGTTTTTGGATTTGCTCAAGGTATCCATTGCTGCTCAAATTGGAGTTTTACCTTTGAGTTTGTATTATTTCCATCAATTTCCAGGCTTATTTTTTGTGACGAATATGGTTGTGATTCCTTGTCTTATTGTGATACTTGGTTTGGGAATTTTAATGTTGGTTTTGATTGGAATACACCAACCTCCAGATTTATTAATCCAAATTTTAAGCTGGTTTATCCAATTAATGAATTGGTTTGTAGAATGGGTTGCTTCTAAAGAAGCGTTTCTATTTAGTCAAATCTCATTTGATATAATTGCTCTTGTGATCAGTTACATTATCCTATTTTTACTCGGTATTTTTTATCATAGAAAATCATTTAAAAATACAATAGTGTTGGGGATTTCTATTTTAAGTTTTCAAGTCTTTGTTCAACAGATTCCAGCATTGAATACTAAAAATTCGTTTGTTATTTTTCATAAATCCAAACACAGTGTTCTGGGACTACAATCCAAACATCATCTAGAAATTCATCATGATTTCGATTCCCTAACGAAGCAACGCATGGTAAATGATTATGTAATAGGTGCTGCTATTAAAACCCAATCTACCGACACCATCCAACACCTTTATAAGATTAACAACAAGCTTCTTTTGATCGTGGATAGTCTTGGGGTGTATAATATCAAAAGTATCAAGCCACAGTGGGTATTGTTGAGGCAATCTCCAAAAATTAACTTAAACCGTTTGATTGACAGCATTCGTCCTGAACTCATTATTTGGGATGGAAGTAATTACAAAACCTATCAAGAACGCTGGAAATTAACATGTGAAGCAAAAAAAACCCAATTCCACCAGACTAGTGAAAAGGGGGCTTTTTTAGTTCGTTATTAACTACGGGGTAAAAGAAGGCACAAACGTTTTGTAGTAGTTATTAAATGCTTCCTGGTTGTTCATTTCTTTATAGAAATCATCTTTAAACAATTTCAAGTACAGCTCAAGTTGTTGAGCTGTTTGATAGCCTGGAATTGGAGCAATTAATTCTGCATCTAGACCTAAGAATACCATTGTTGGATAGGCATTAACTCCTAAATACTGCGTCAATTCGTGTTGGCTATTTCGGCGTTTTGCCATCTCGGGTTTGTAATTTGGATTTGTAAATTTTTGATCTTTAAGATTTACAGTCTCATTTCCTTCTGCATTGAATTTGACTGCGTAATAATGTTCATTGACAAAAGCAATCAAATCTTTGTTGGTAAATGTATTTCTATCTAGCATTTTACAAGGCCCACACCAAGAAGTATACATATCAATAAATATTTTTCTGGGTGCTTTTTGTTGTAATTCGAGGGCTTCATCCATGCTTACCCAATTGATACTCTGTGCACAAACTGATAGTGTACCTACTACAAATAGGACTGTCAATATATATGTTTTCATTTTTATATTTTTTAATATGTAACAAATATAATACCAAAATTAGCGAACACCATGCATTAATTTTTTAATCACTGGATAGAGTAATGCAGATAACACCCCAAGTCCTACCGCAATAGCTGTTAATAGCCAAAAGAAATAGCTTAAACCTTCAACTTCTGCGATCCCCTCAGAAGCTTCACCAAATACTCCGGCTAACTTCATTCCAATGGCTACGGCTAAATACCAGATTCCAAACATCATGGCAATCATACGACCTGGTACTAATTTACTAACATAAGATAAAGCGACTGGCGAGATACACAATTCGCCCATGGTATGAAAAAAGTATACCAATACCAACCAAATCATACTCACAGAAGCTGTTTTTGCCCCTGGTGAAATAGACGACGCACCAATTGCCACACAGGCCATTCCGATTCCTAACAGAACCATTCCAATAGCATATTTCATATTGGCATTTGGATTGTATTTACTTTCCCACCATTTTGAAAACAAGGGTGCAAACGCTATAATAAACAAACTATTTAAAACACCAAACCAAGACGCTGGTACTTCTGCAATTTCTTTTCCAAACTCAATCGTTAACATCCAAATGGCGATAGCCCAAATAATTATAAAACTAATAGCTAAAAAGATATTTGAAAGTGCATACTTTGAAAACGTTTTTTTGAATAATAGCCATAACACCCAAGTGATAATTCCTAACGGAATAATGGTCATTAAAGTATTGACTATTTTAAATATAAAAGCTGAATTTCCTTCAAGAACTCGTTGGGTGTAATCTCGTGCAAAAATGGTTAAGGAACTTGGGGCTTGTTCAAAAATAGCCCAAAAGAAAATAGTAATAAACGCAAAAAACATGACGGCCAACATTCGATCTCGAGTGATTTTGTCATACTTAGGGATTCTGATTACTAAGAGTATCACAAACAGTCCTAAAGCAGATAGAATTGCGATGTTAGAACCTTCCATTCCAAACATACTGAAATCAAATAAATTATAAGAGCCTTCTGATATTTTAGAAATAGGGTCATTAAAAATCCATGAGATACCCAAAAGCGCTGCGACGGCTATCAATCCTAATTGAAATGATGTAAACGGATTTAATTTGGGCTCGTCTGCACTGAGTTCAACCACTTCTTTATCTACTTTTACTGGTTTTGTTCCAATATTTCCAAAAATATTTTGAGCAAACCAAAATTGAAGTAATCCAAACAACATAAAAATTCCTGCCAAGCCAAAGCCCCAACGCCATCCTACTTGTTCACCTAGATATCCACATAACAAAATTCCTAAAAAGGCTCCTGCATTGACACCCATATAAAAAATAGTGTAAGCACCATCTTTTTTCTCATCTTTTCCTTTGTACATTTCAGAGATGATCGAGGTCATATTAGGCTTAAAAAAACCGCTTCCAAATACCAATAGAGTTAACCCAAGATAAATGAAAAATGGGGTTTCCACAGCCATTGCACCATGGCCCAATGTCATGAGCAATGCACCAATGACTACCGCATAGCGATAGCCTATTTTTTTATCAGCGAAATAGCCTCCTAAGAGGGTCGATAAATAGACCAATGAGGTATACGTACCAAAAATTGCATAGGCATGTTCTCGAGGCCAACCCCAACCCCCATCAAGGAGTGATGCAGTGAAAAACATAACGAGCAATGCACGCATGCCGTAGTAAGAAAAACGCTCCCACATCTCTGTGAAAAATAATACAAAAAGTCCAGCGGGATGCCCTAAGACTTTGTCTTTGAACATGTCATTAATATCAGTACTCATAATTGGTTAAATGGTTAAATGGTTAAATGGTTAAATGGTTAAATGGTTAATTTACTAAATTCGGGAAATAATTCAACACTTTAAAGGTTTTTAGCTTGTTTTTTCTGTCGTCGGTTTCAAGTATGGAATATTCGAAATTATCCGACCAACCTGTCTTCAAAGGTAATACTTGTCTCAGGCGTCCTTCTCTAATCATTCCTGCTTTCTCTAAAACTTTAAAAGAGCCAATATTACCTACAGCACACCCTGCCTCTATGCGGTGTAGTTTAAGTGTCTCAAAACCAAAACTTATAATCGCTTTTAAGGATTCTGTTGCATAGCCATGATTCCAATAATCTGAATGTATTTTATACCAAACTTCAGCTCTTTTGTATTTTTTGTTTCCAATTTTTAGCCCAAATAAACCAATGAAAGTGCCGTTCAATTTGTTATCAATTGCAAACGTATAATTTTTTATTTCTTTCAATTGATGTTCTAAAATCCAAGGTTGTATTACAGACTTTGTTTCTTCAATAGTTTCTGGAATCCCCAACGCATTATAGGCATCTGTTTCTGGCAAAGAATGTAAATCATGGATTGATTCCAAATCTGATAAGTCAATCAATCTTAATTTTATTCTTTCAGTGACTATTTCGGTTTTGTTCATGTATTTAAATTACGAACGTGTTTGTCTATGTATAGGTTTTCGACATCTGTATTCACAAATGAAGTTTTAGTTCAAAAAGAAAAACCCTTGCTATATTAATTTGCAAGGGTTTAATTTTATTGTTTTTAACTGTCTGCCAACTCAAAACCTTCAGCTTCGTCGTGCTTTAAATCTCTTTCGTTGTCTTCAGCTCCATGTGTTAAACGCTTTAAAGGTTTCAGTAATGCAACCACCAATAATCCGAAGATTACTGTAAAAAGTACAATTCCTGTAAAAATAGTGTACTCTCCAAAGTGTTCTGATTTTTCCCCTAAAATACCTGCAACTTTACCTCCAAGTCCAGTCGCTGCAAAATACAGCCCCATCATTAAGGATGCATATTTAACGGGAGCTAGTTTGGTTACAAATGATAAAGAAACTGGAGAAGAACACAACTCTCCAATGGTATGAAATAGATACGCTAAAACCAACCACTGCATTCCTGAACTTCCGTTCGCATCGTATTCTCTTACGGCTAAAATCATAAATACAAACCCTAAGCCCATAATTATTGTTCCCGTAGCCATTTTAAATAAAGAAGAAGCTTCTTTGTTTTTCAGCTTTCGTTTTGCCCAAATATTTGCAACCCAAACGGCAAGTAATATAATAAACCCAGCATTTAATCCCTGAAACATTGGAGTTGGTATTAAGTAGCCTAATAGCATTCTATCTGTTTTGGTTTCTGTATAAACACTCATTAATCCACCCGCTTGCTCGAAAGCACCCCAAAAAACAATTACCAATAAGAAAGAAAGTAATAAGACTAAAAAACGGTCTTTTAATATTTGTGATTCTAAACTTTTAAAAATCATCATTAATAAACCGACCACAAATGAAAGAAAGATAAATAAAGCACCATAACCCCAATGATCAACGCCTTCAAAAGTAAAGCCTGCATATAGAGAGAGTGCTAATAGAATGACTAGAATTCCTAATTGAGCTGGTGATTTAAAAATATTTGAGAATATTTTAACTAAAGAAACATCATTTTTCATTTCTTCAACTGTAGGTTTATTCCCTACATGTGTAATGTATTTTTGTCCCCAAACATACACTAGTAATCCAAATAGCATTGCAATTCCGGCTAAACCAAAACCAGCATGCCATCCCCATTTGGCAACAACAATTCCGATAACGGACGTCGCTAATAATGACCCTAAATTAATTCCGATATAGAAAATACTAAACCCTTTATCACGTCTGATATCTCCTTTTTTATACAAACCTCCCACCATGGTAGAGATGTTAGGCTTTAGACAACCGACTCCTAAAATAATCAAACTCAAACCTGTAAAGAACGCCCATTCAGCCTCAACAGCTAAAGTTCCATGACCTAAACATAGAATTACGGCACCTAGCATTACTGTTTTTCTCTGACCCAAGATTTTATCTGCCAAAATACCTCCAGGAATTGATATTACATATACCAACATTACATACCAACCGTACAGTTGATACGCCTCTAGTTTTGACCACCCCAAACCAGGACCATCTATATGAGAGGCTTCAGCAATCATGTAAATAACTAAAATGGCGCGCATTCCGTAGTAAGAAAAACGTTCCCACATCTCGGTAAAGAATAGTACATATAATCCGATTGGGTGACCCCAGAGTTCTTTTTGATTTGCAGTTGTTGTCGTAGACATAAATTTAGTGTTAGTTAATAAATTGTTTATTGGTTAATTTTAATTCATTCGTTTATCGCCCAATTTTTCGTGTAAAAAGTTGGTCATTTTGGTATATAAATGCATGGTAGTATTTCCGCCATAGATACTGTGATTTTTATCGGGATATATGGCCCAATCAAATTGTTTATCCGCTTGTATTAAAGCCTCTACCATGCGCATCGTGTGTTGTACATGTACATTATCATCTCCCGATCCATGCACTAGAAGGTAATCGCCTTTTAGCAATTCTGGATAATTAAATGGAGAGTTATCATCATACCCGTTTGGATTTTCTTGAGGGGTTCTCATAAAACGTTCGGTATAGATGGTATCATAGAAACGCCAGCTTGTCACAGGAGCAACTGCAATGGCCATTTTAAAGACATCATTTCCTTTTAGCAAACAATTGGTACTCATATGACCACCAAAACTCCAACCCCAGATTCCAATACGACTTTGATCGACAAAAGGAAGATCTGAAAGTTGTTTTGCTGCTTGAATTTGATCTTCGGTTTCGTATTTAACAAGGTTTAGATAAGTAACTTTTTTGAAATCTGCTCCTTTGAACCCAGTTCCACGTCCATCAACACAAGCGACAATATAGCCTTGTTGTGCTAAAAATTGGTGCCAAAAATCACGTGAACTGCTCCAAGTATTAGCCACTTGTTGCGATCCTGGTCCAGAGTATTGAAACATCAAAAGCGGATAGGTCTTTGAGGAGTCAAAATTGGCAGGTTTGAGCATCCACATGTTCAAATCATTTCCATTGACATTGATGGTACTGAATTCTTTATTTGAATAATTAAACGTTTCTAGCGTCTCTAAAAGTGTTGAATTATCTTTTATATTTTTGATTAATCTTCCTGATTTAGAATCATTTAATGTGAATTTTGGAGGAGTGGAAGCACTGGAATAGGTTTTAATAAAATAGGTGAAATCTGCACTAAATTCGGCATCATTTGTACCTTCTTGTGAAGATAAACGCTTTTTCTTTTTACCATTCAATCGAATTGAATAGACGTCGCGATTGATAGAACCATTTTCTACCGATTGATAATAAATTGTTTTAGCCGATTTATTATATCCATAATAGGCCGTGACTTCCCAGTTGCCTTTTGTAATTTGATTTTTCAACTTTCCATCTTTTGCATAGTGGTAAATATGATTGAAACCGTCTTTTTCACTAGTCCATATAAAACTATTATCTTCTAAAAATGTTAGGTTATCTGTTACATCTACATAGGCATCATCTGTATCGGTCAGTACTAAATTCGCTTGATTTGTAGCTGGATTAAGCAACCAAAGATCTAAGTTGTTTTGGTGTCTGTTCATGTACTGTGCAGACAGAACATCTGGATTTTTGGTCCATTTAATTCTAGGGATATAAAAATCATTATAACCCTTAGACAGTGGAACCGTTGAAATATTTTCTGAAATTAGATCATAAAAATGAAGTGAAACTTCTGCGTTTGTTTCTCCTGCTTTGGGGTACTTAAACACTTCTTGAGTCTGGTAGAGTTCGGTTCCATAAATATCCATTGAAAATTCAGGAACATTGGTTTCGTCAAATCGGATAAATGCAATTTTATTACTGGAAGCATTCCACTCAAAAGCCCTTACAAAAGCAAACTCTTCTTCGTAAACCCAATCTGTGATTCCATTTATAATTTTATTTTTCTCACCATCAAATGTGATTTGTTTAGTAGTACCAGAACTCAAGTCTTTTATAAATATGTTGTTATTCCGTCCATAGGCAACTTTTGTACCATCAGGAGAAAAAGTAGGTTCTTGAATTTTATCTTCTGAAATTTTCTCCAAACTTTTGGATTTGGTGTTATAAATATAATAAAGTCCAAGAGCAGAATATCTATATATGGGTTCTGTATCTGTTTCCAAAATCACTTGACTTTCATCGTCACTAAATATATAATTTGTGAAATATGGAATTGCATCCATTGATTTAGAACTTGCAATGGTTTTTACTTTGGATAAGGTTTTATAATCATATAAGTCAATGGAAGTGGATCGGGTGGGTCTGTCAAAATTCAAAACCGAATATTGTTGTCCATTATTCATAGAATGCAAAGCAGTCATTCCTTGCGTTCTTAGTGTTCCGTCCCAAATTTGATCTAGTGAAATGGATTTTTTTTGAGCTGTAGCTGTTAAAATAAACAGACACGCACTTAGGTAGATAAAAGGAGATTTCATTAAAAAAAGAATTTTTGATAATATTAGTTCAAGTTTACTAAAAAATTGGGAGAAAACCTCAACTATTAACACATAAATACGCAATTAGAATAATTGCAGCTCCAAAATAATATGAAGATATAGTATCTTTGTATTTCAAAAATAGACACACATGCAGAATTCCGTTTCTGGATTTTCAAAGTTTACTAAATCCGAAAAAATTGATTGGTTGATCACAAATCATTTTCAAAACAATCCTGAAGCGAAAGCTAACCTAGAACGGTATTGGAATACCGATGAAGTCCTTCAAAAGCTTCATGATGAATTTACTGAAAATACAGTTTCGAATTTTTACCTCCCTTTTGGAGTGGCTCCTAATTTTTTAATTAACGATAAAATGTACGTCATCCCCATGACTATCGAAGAAAGTTCGGTAGTTGCTGCAGCCAGTAATGCTGCAAAATTTTGGATGGAACGTGGCGGCTTCAAAGCAAAAGTACTATCGACCACCAAGGTAGGTCAAGTTCACTTTATGTTTCATGAAAAATTTGTTGAACTGGAATCTCTTTTCAAATCTATAAAACCACACCTTTTTAAACAAACCAAAGCGATTACCAAAAATATGGAAGCGCGTGGTGGTGGAATTTTAGATATTGAATTGGTAGATAAAACAGCCAAACTTCCGGGGTATTACCAATTACATATCACATTTGAAACAAAGGATGCCATGGGAGCAAATTTCATCAATTCTTGTTTGGAGCAAATTGCAACGACCTTCAAAAGCTATTCAAAAGACATTCAGGTAGTGATGAGTATTTTATCTAACTATGTGCCGGATTGTCTTGTACGGGCAGAAGTAAGTTGTAAGGTGGATGTACTTGGTACTTCGACGTATTCAGGTCAAGAATTTGTAGATACTTTTTTACAAGCTGTCCAGATTGCGGAAATAGAACCTTATCGGGCAGTCACACATAACAAAGGAATAATGAATGGCGTTGATTCGGTGGTGTTGGCAACTGGAAATGATTTTAGAGCTGTGGAGGCGGGCGTACATGCCTATGCAGCACGCTCGGGGAGTTACTCGAGTTTAACCCATGCTTCTGTAGAAAATGGAATGTTTAAATTTTGGATTGAATTGCCTCTTGCTCTCGGAACTGTGGGCGGTCTGACAGGCTTACACCCTATGGTAAAAACAGCTTTGGAGTTGTTAGGAAATCCTTCGGCAAAACAATTAATGGAAATCGTTGCGGTGGCTGGATTGGCTCAAAATTTTGCGGCCTTAAAATCTCTCACAACAACTGGTATTCAACAAGGGCATATGAAAATGCACTTGCTTAATATTTTAAATCAATTTGAAGCAAATGACGTTGAAAAAATACAATTAATTGAGCACTTTAAAACCCACATCGTTACTCACAGTGCGGTTGTGGAAGCTCTTAAAAACTTAAGAGCCTAATGCAAACGTTTTATAGTCACGGGAAATTATTGATCAGTGCAGAATATGCAGTTTTAGATGGTGCCATGGCTTTAGCATTACCTACAAAATTTGGACAATCTTTACATATAGAACCTACTACTGAGAATACAATTCTTTGGAAAAGCATTTCTAGTAAAGGGGTTGTTTGGTTTGAAGCAGAATTTACATTAGGCGACGCTTTAAAAATTTCTACAACAAATACTTCAGATATTGCGGTTCGCTTGGTACAAGTTTTGGACGCTTTACAACAGTTGAATCCTTTGCTCTTTGGAGCACATACTGGTTATATATTAACCTCAACATTGGAGTTTCCTGAAAATTGGGGATTGGGTTCTTCTTCTACCTTAATCAATAATTTAGCCCAATGGGCACAGGTAGATGCTTTTAAATTACTGGAATTAACTTTTGGCGGTAGTGGATTTGATATTGCATGCGCACAGCAAGAATCTGGAATTTTGTACCAATTAAAAGAAGGAGAACCAACAGTCAAAATAGTTGAGTTTTCACCTCCATTTATAGAATCTTTATTTTTTGTACATCGCAATCAAAAACAAAACAGTAGAGATGGGATTGCGTCCTATAAAACTTTGACTGCAAATCAAACACTTGATTTTACATCTCTGAACCGTTTGACTTTAGATCTCTTAAATTGTACAGACTTAAAAACATTTGAATCGCTGATTGAGCAGCATGAACGTTACATTTCTAGTCTCATCCAACAAGCCCCTTTAAAAGAGATCTTATTTTCAGATTACAAAGGCGCCATTAAAAGTTTAGGAGCATGGGGTGGCGATTTCTTCTTAGCAACCGGAAACGCAGAAGCAATGGCTTATTTTAAGTCGAAAGGGTTTTCAACTGTTGTTCCGTTTTCAGAAATGATTTTATAGTTGCAAACGTGTGTTTTTTGGTTTGTTGCGGTTAGCTTAAACTGGCACCACGCTAAAGCGTGGCGAGAGCGGGGTTACTCAATTCTTACATACTCTACATAACTATATGAAAGTTCACTTCCGTTATCACAAGTAAGAAGATTATCGTTATTATAGTAACCGATTTTTATAATGTTATCTGTCAGTTCAAAAAAGGTTGGAATGACAGTTACTTCAGAAAGATTAAATGTTAGATTGTTGGTTATTAGAGTCCAAGTTCCATTGCTAAAGTTTTCAAGGCAATCGACTGTGTCTTCAGAATACTCTTGGTTATTGAACGTATTGTTTGAGTTAAAGGTCAGTCTGGTCATTAATAGGCAAGTTGAAAAATCAGAAGTTTCTTCGTTCCCTGTTGAACAAACAAAAACTTCTTTTATTGGTTTCCATATTCCAACAATTGATACTGAATTCGAGTTAGAATCATCATCGCTTGAGCAAGATGATAAAATCATTATTCCAATTAAAATTCCAATTACTAAATTCAGTTTTTTCATTTCGTAAAGTTTGTTTTAAATTATTGCCTAACTACTGTACATCCGCACTATTGCGTTTATTTCTTTTTTATATCAGCACCTTATTTTATTTACAAGTTCTTTATTTTCAGAGTTTTGATATCCAATAAGGTAATCTGTTGTACTTTTGATAGTTGCAAAATATTTTTTACTCAGATGCCTATAAACCTCTGTCGTTCATAAAACGTTATTCAATAAAATTAGATCTAAAACTTCGGTTAAGCTGCTTATGAAGATTTAGATTTGGGGTCTAATACTATCAAATTTACACGATTTTTTGAGATAACAAAAAAAATCGTGTAAACTTTAATAAATGAATCTGAAATGATCTTATGGAAACTAAGCTTCTTATATATTCTCAATTACTGTTCGCCAAGAAATGAATTTCAAAAAATTGAGATTCTGAAATAAATCCAGAATGATAAATATTCTACTTTTTAGACAGCCTCAAAAATTATATATGTGGATAGGCTTTCCTATTAAATTTCAAAGCATAAAAAAAGGACTCATTTCTGAATCCTTTATATCTAGTATGTATTGACTTCTTAGTAAAACGTTGCTCTGTTATCTTCGATATCAGATGCTTCTTTTAGCGCGTTGTACAGTTGTGCGTTCACAGCATTAGATTTTGCTTGCCCAACACGGTTTGCAGCGGCCTGGTAATTTGGCAACGGCTCTGCAGGAGTTAACTTTGTTAATTGTACTGCATATACACCGCTAGCACCAACAATTAATTTTGAGGTAGCGCCTTCTTCTAATCCAAAAGCAGATCCAATCACTTTAGGCTCTCTTCCAGCTCCTGAAAGTGTTGGGTTTTTCATGTTTACTGCCATGGCAGTTTTAACAATTTGTCCTTCATCAGAAGCAATAGCATCTAAAGTGGTTGCTGAAATACGGTTTTTGATTAGCTGTGCTTTCTTTTCTTTTCTAATTTCTGGAAGTGCCGTTATGGATGCTTTATCAACACTCATTAATCCGGCTTCATTGACGGCTGTAATTTTAGCAACTACAAAACCTCCTCCTGAAATATTAAAACTTTTAAAATCTCCAACTTCAACACCTTCTTCAAAAGACCATCTTACAATAGCTCTTTGAACTCCAATACCTGGGATTGTTTCATCCAGCTCTTTGATACTACTTACAGGATATGTTGAATAATTATTTTCTTTAGCAACCTCCTTAAAATCAGCATTAGCAACGGCGATTTCAAATTTAGATTTATCAGTAAAAACGGCATCAATTGTTTTTACAGATGGTTCAATATCTTGAACGATCGTAGCAATTTTAAATGCTTCTTGTTTTTTACCTTGATCTAAAATTTCAATAATGTGGTATCCGAAGTTCGTTTTTACAACTCCTAAACTTCCTTTAACGTTCTCAAATGAATACGCTTTGAATTCTTCTGCAAACCCATCTGAGTAAGCAAATTCAATAACACCCTCTTTTTCATTGCTCACTTTATCAGAAGATAAAGAAAGTAAACTTTTAAATTTTGATCGTTTAGAACGAATTACTTTATAGATACTGTCAGCAGTTGCTTTTGCTTGTTCATCTGTTTTAGTTACAGTAGCATCGGCACGAACCGCCCCAACAAATGGGATCAAAATATGACGAACTTTCGCAGAATCTGCGATCATTTTTCTAGCAACTTTTTTGGACAATTTATAAGTTGTACCATCTTTGTAAGGTCCAAAAACAGCATTTGATTCTAAGTTTGTCAGTTGATCTGCTACATCAGCTGAGAAGCTAGATGCAAATACGTACGCATCGTTGTACTTGACAGTTGAATTGGCATTTACAAATACTTGTACATTTTTTGTATTTTGAAAGCCTACTACTGTTTCGTTGGCTTTAGCCGCTTCATTGAATTCTACTTTGTCAGCAATAAGCGCTGTTAAATCGTTTTGAATTTGTTGTTCATCTTCTAAAGAGGCTTCTTCTTTAAATTGAACATAGACTAAATCTCTGGAAGCTTCAACTTCGTATTTACTAGGATTTGCTTTCACATAACTCGCAATCTCAGATTTCTTAACAGAAACTAAACTGTCTGCAATAGATGTAAATGGAATTTGAACATATTTAATGTCTGCTTTGTCATTTTCTAACACATAATCTAGTTCCCCTTCTGTGAGTGTACCAATAACACCTGCTTTTACAAGGTTAAAATACGTTTGTTGAACACCAGTTTGAGAAATATTTTGTTCGAAATTTGTCCATGCTTTGTAGTTGACAGCACTACCGTTCAGCGTGGTCGTTTCTGGTGCAATTGCTTTTAAGTTTGCAATAAATTCGTTGAGTTTATCTTCATCAAAAAGCCCTGCTTCATTTTTAAATTCTTCAAAAGATCCTAAGTTTTGTTTTAACAATTGACGCATATAGTCTCTTTCTATCGAGATCCCAACTGCATCGTATTGTGTTTGCATCACTTTATTTCTTACTTCCTGATCCCAAACACGGTTCATTGCTTGCGTGTTTGATACAGCCCCCCCAGACTGGCGTTGCATATTTTCAACTTGATTCATGAATGCATCACGTTCAATGTCTTCGCCATTAACCGTTGCAACAACGGTTTGTGATTTACTTGAAGAATCTAAGTTTTGAAATATATCACCAATAATGAATGAAAATAATGCAAGAGCGATGATAATGATTAAGAATATAGAACGTTGTCTAATTTTATTTAAAACTGCCATTTGTAGTGTGTGTTATTTTTTTATACAGTGGACGAAAATACCAATTTCTTTGAAATAATAAAAGGAGAAAAGAATATAATTCAAAGAAGGCGTATAAATTAAAAATCTTCTAAGATTTTAAGCTGTACTAATTCGATTTTGGTATTGGAAACTTCCATGATGGTAAAATGAAATTGCTCGATACTAATTTCTTGATTTTGTTCTGGTATTTCTTCGGTGTGATTGACAATAAACCCCCCAAGTGTTTCATAATTTTCACTTTCAGGAAGTTGAAGTTTGTAGGTTTCATTGATGTAATCTACTTCTATACGTGCCGAAAAAATATAATTGTTATCATTTGTTTTTTCTTCAATAAGCGCAACAGTATCGTGTTCATCTTCAATTTCACCTACTAATTCTTCAATAACATCCTCCACAGTCATAATTCCTGAAGTCCCACCGTATTCATCTAAAACAACTGCTAAACTTTTACGTTTTTTAATTAAAACGTTCAAAACATCTTTTGCAAACATGGTTTCTGGCACATATTCTATGGGCCTTAGCATTGATTTTATATTTTTCGGATTTTTAAACAAATCAAAAGAGTGGACATACCCCAAGATATCATCAATTGTTGTTTTGTAAACTAATATTTTTGAATGTCCTGTTTGAGTAAAAGATTCGTTAAGGTTATTAATGGTGTCATGAATTTCGATAGCAGACAGTTCGGTACGTGGAACCATCACTTCTCTAGATTTTACTTCAGAAAATTCGAGTGCATTTTTAAAAATCTGAATTTCACTGTCCATAGTATCGTGTGCTTCTACAGATTCCATCTGCTCACTTATATAATTCCCTAGTTCAATTTTAGAAAACGCTAATTGAACCTCATCTCCTTCTGTTTTGAATACATATTTTAGGACAACATCAGAAATCCAAATAACAAAATCAGAAACAAAAGAAAATAATATGTAAAATATATAAGCAGGGACTGCAAATAACTTTAGTAATGAATTGGCATAAATTTGAAAAAAAACTTTTGGAAGAAACTCCGCAGTAACTAATATAATAAGCGTTGAAATTACGGTTTGTGTAAGCAAGCTCAACTCAGTAAACAGATAATTAATAAGCATACTAGAAGATGGTAGATGTATTGTAAACCAATCTACAAGAAGATCCCCCATAAAAAATCCATAAATCACAAGAGCAATATTATTTCCAATAAGCATGGTTGCTATAAACTTGGAAGGTTTTGCTGTAATTTTGGTGAGTAATTTTGATAATAAACCACTTTGTTTTTTCTCAATTTCAATGTGAATTTTGTTTGAGGACACGTATGCAATTTCCATTCCTGAAAAAAATGCAGATAAAATCAAGCTAAAAATAATAATCAAGAAATCTATGGTCATGACTACAATTTACCGCGATCTTTAAATCGCTTCTTGAATTTTTTACGAAAGAAAAACATCGCAACGGCTAATACTGAAAAAAACAAAGAAATATAGGCATCGTATCCCTCACTGTTCCATTTGTCAATGGCATCGAAAAGAAATAGGCCAGCAAATCCTAAATATAAATACTGTAAAATTGAAATAATTTTCATTTTTGTTGATTTGAATTAACAACTTAAATTTGTAAAGTAAATATATGAATTATTCATCAATAAATATACGTCCATTGACTTCTAGGACTTGTGCATTGGTGAAGTTTGTATTGGAATCAAATCCTTTTCCGTTGGTAATATAGTCTTTGGTTCTAAATTTTACAGGAAAATTTGTGAAAAGCCACTCATTTTTTTGATCGTAAAAAAGTTGTTCTGTAAATAGAGTGTCATTGGTTGAAGTCGTTAAAACCACATTGCCTTGCAAATCGATTAGCCCTGTTTGATCGTACATAATGGCATGGTCAGAGATTACTGTATTCTTATTGTTGTCATCATCAAAAAGGGTCAAATCGATCCCTTCTGGGAATTTATAAAATGGAAAGTCACGATTTGTAAAGTTTACCATTTTTGGACTCACCAAAACAACGGTCAATCGTCCTGAATCTGTATATTTTGTATTGATGTTTTTAGCGACAGACTGTGACGTATAAGAGGTCTCATCAAGCCCTTGTACTTCTTTTAAAGTATTGTTACAAGAAAAAAACACCGCTACCAAAGCGAATGGAACGGTGTTTTTTATGAATATGTTACAATTAAATCTCATTAAAGCGAAGGAACCGTTACTGAACGTTGAATCCAACATTCAACTTTGATCACTTGACCTGCACGTCCAGAAGAAAATATTTCACTTTTCGCAGGCGCCTTAGCCTCATAATTTGCAATTGATTTTGCTGCATTTTTCTTCATTGTTGGGTCTATCCTTCCCGCTTTATTGGCTTCTTTAGCTGCTAACCAGTAGACCGCTCTTTTAGAGAAGTTGTCCGTTCCACAGTTGTTGGCGCTTTTGGCATACATAGCTGCAATAGCTAGATGTGCTCTCCCCATACTTGGATTGACTCTTAGAACTTTCATGTAGTAAGTTCTTGCCTGTCCGTAACGCCCTTTCTTTTTGAAATTCGTTGCGATTTTATATAAAATTTTCGATTTCTCAAAGCTATCAGATTCTAATTCAACTGCTTGGTTATAATAATTCAAAGCTTCTGAACTCTTACCTGCTTTATCTTTTAAGATCCCTAAATAAAATGCAGTGTCAGCGTTAGGTTCTAATGCATTTTTTTGCTCTACAATCTTCACAAATAAAGGATCGTCGTTACATTCTTTTGCATACATTCTGTTCATGGCACGTTGTAACCAAACACCATCATTTTTAAATTCCTCAAAATCTCTGCTATACAGTGGAATCAGATTTTCGCAATTCGCTCGGGCACCTAACTTGGTATCAATACTTCCAGCAATTTTGTCATAAGCTTTTAAATAACTATCGTATGATTTAAGTTTTCGTGCTTCTTTTTGACTTACTTCTTTAACCTGACCTTCTTCATCTAAATAGGCATTTCGTTTGTTGGTATAGTTTTTAACTTCAAACTCAATTTTTTCGCTAATATCATCGTACTTAGAAAATAATTGTTGTGCTGTTTTTACGTTCTCATCATAAAGATCCACCATCAATGAAAAATAAGTATACAAACTCTTCGGGTTTGTAAATGTTTTAGCATCGGTTGTATAGGCTAAATCATAAGCGGTGTATAGTGTCTCCTTAGTTTTGTTTAAAATTTTTCTATGGTCATATTCCAATTGACAAGCTTTTGCTGAGTAGGCACCAGTAGGAGTGATATTTGGAAAGATGGCTTTACGCTCTTCCCACAACTTCAACATGTCATTTATAAAACCAACTTTTTCATCGCCTTCAGTATTGTCTATTTTATACTTAAGAATACGTTCTCCATAAACAAAAATCGCTTTGTTAAATTTAGGGTTGCGATTTCGTAACTCCATCCAAGGAGTGTAAGCTGCATTGTAATTTTTTGACTTGGCTAACTCACTAAATATAGAAAGCGTTTCTAAATCCTGTTCATTTTGTGCGAACATCGTTGTGATGCTGATTGAAAGGAAAGCTATTAAAAGGGTGATTTTTGTTTTCATCTGTCTCTTTTGTTGTTTATTTCAGAAAATGTAGGCTGTTTTTGAAGCCCCAATTGATTGTATTGTTAATTAATTAAATTTTCTTTTTTCAAACCAGCGATCATTTAAAGATAAACTAAGTTGAAATTTTATAAAATTTTCTTTCACTAAGTTGGCTGCATTTACACCTCGTGATCCAAATTCAAATCCGAGGTTTGCGTTTGAAAATATACGCCCCACTGGAAGTCCTACTCCAAAAGATATGCCAAACTCTTTGATCTCTTCATTGTTGATTCTCAAACCTGTGTCCTCAAAACGTATTCCTGTTCTGTAAACGATACGTTTCCAATAGCGGTTAAAAGAATCGTATTTTGGAATATAAAACCCTCCAATGGAGAGTGTCGAAGCATCTTGATATGTTGCATTGTCAATTGTTAAAAGTCTATTTGAAAACTGACTTGCTTTTAGGTAGGTATATTCGACCCCAGCAAACCATTTTCTCGGAGCACCAACCCCAAAACCAAAAGATGTTTTGGAAGGAAGTGTCAATTTAGTAGTCGCTAAATTAGATATAGACAAGTCAATTTCTGATGAATTAACTGTAAACTCTTGTTCTGTTATAGGATCAAGTACGATTGTTGAATAGGTGCGGCTATTGTCGGATGTAAGTTCGGAACTTGGAGAGTAAGTTGCTGAAGCAGTCAGTTCAAAATTAGGTGTTATAAGCTTAGAAAAAATGAATCCAAAATTATACATCAAACCTCCTAAGTTTGATCTATTGGATTCTCTTGACTGAAATTGTAACACTCCTCCTTCTGGATTGTAACCAAAAGCGATATTGGTGTTTTTGATACTCCCAAAATTATAACTGGCATCCATTCCTAATTTAAAGTTGTCTGTCAATTGGTATCCAAATCCTAAAAACACTTTATTTAAACCCCCTTCTCCTCTGTATTTGTATTGAAGAACCCCGTCAGTATCCGTTGACTGCAATTTATAACCTACTGAAGAATATGGTAAAACACCAAATCCAGCTCCAAATTTACCAAGCGGAATGGCTATCGCTAAGTAATCTACAGTTGTTGTGCTCGATTTTCCTGTTTGTTGACCACTAGAGATTTCTACATCTGAATGGCTCGCCCCAAGTGTATATTTTACAGGCCTGGCTTGATTACTAAACGACTTTAAGTTTTTACCAGCAAAAGAAGCGGGATTTCGAAGGTTGATATGAATACTGTCCGAGTACACACTTAACCCTCCCATGGATTGATTTTCTACTGTACCCTTAAACTTTAAACTTCCTATACCATAAAATGAATACGGAGAACTAGACCCTTGCTGTGCAAAAGAGAAGCTTGTAAACACGACTGCAATGAGTATTAAAAACTTTTTTATCATTAGTTTGTATTAAATTCTAGTAAAAAATTAAGTCCTTCTAAAAGAAAATTTGAATGCGCAAATATGCTAATTTTAAATTGCTTACACAAGAAATCTGAGTCTCCTCCTGTTAAAATAACTGTTAAATCTGAATATTTATTTTGATACCCCTTTATAGTACCTTCAATTTCATGCAACACGCCATGTACAACGCCTGAATGTATCGATGCTTTTGTTGAACTACCAATATGTTGATTAGGGATTGTTTTTTTTAGAAGAGGCAAATTGGACGTAAATGCTTCAAGCGACTTATAACGCATTTCAACTCCTGGCGAAATAGCACCTCCTAAATAATTTTGGTCGGCATCCACAAAATCATACGTCACACAACTCCCTGCATCAATGACCAAAACATTACGATTGGGATACTGATTGACCGATGCAGCCACAAGCGCCAATCGGTCTACACCCAAAGTAAGGGGGGTATCATAACTATTATTAAAGGGAAATTTAAAAGAAGTCTCTAAAATTTTGAGTGGTAACAACTTTTGGAGTCTCTCCACCTGCAAATCATCCGTTTTTTTTACAGAAGACAGTAGTCCTTGTTGGATATCCGAAAACTTTTCAAGTAATTTCTCAACCTCCAAAACCAGATCTAGAGTGGAAATCGTTTGAACTTCTCTTATATTATCTAATTGAAAAACAGCTAGTTTAGTCGCTGTATTTCCAATATCAATTATCAAATTCATCTTTCTCATTTAGATTGTAAATCTACAAAACCATTTTTTATAAAATTTTACTTTGCGAATATTAAAATTCCACTATATTTGCAACCGCATTACGCGAGGAGGTGCCTTAGCTCAGTTGGTAGAGCAATGGACTGAAAATCCATGTGTCCCTGGTTCGATTCCTGGAGGCACCACTTCAAAAGCCCACTCATTGGAGTGGGCTTTTTTATTTGTATTATCTTCATTATGAAATATAATTATTTTATTAGATATTTGTAAAGACATAAATATTGATGGAGCGTGGGTATTTTAAAAATCAAAAAAAACATAATTCTTTATTCAATTACAGTCTTTTGTACCATTCTATGGGTTCAAAGTTGTAAAAAAACACTAGCTAAACCTCCTTCTCAACCTCAGGTCAATAGACTACTTGATACACAAGAAGTAGTTAAAAAACAAGATCCTACTACTCCAAACGTCTCACAACAACAAGAATTTTCAGAATGGCCAAACTATCCAATTTTAGATATTGCCATAAAAAACCTTGAAAATGGAGATCCTACTTTTTTCAAACAACCAATTGATGATATCAATCGATTGTTTTTAGACATTAATAAAAGTGTTCCTAATTCCTTAAAAACAAATAGCATTTTGGTACGTGTCAAAGTTACCGAAACCTTAACTCATAAGTTGAATGAACTTTTTAGCGTTGAGATTACAGACTTAAAAGAATTGAATCAAACAAAAGCCGATCTGATTGAATCACACTCCAATTTAATATTTCAAATAATTAAAATACGAGAAAAAGAAGCGCAACGCATTCTAAAACCAATTTAATTTTTTTAGAACAAACCGTCTTCCTAAAAAGAAGACAAAATCATATTAACCAACCAATCTAACTTTATGAGAACTATTCTTATCATACTTTTCACTTTTTGCTGTCTTTTTTCCAATGCTCAAGTTGGCTCTGGAACTCCGTGGATGAAAAACCTAAAACAGTCTAAAAGCAATCCTTTAACATTTAAAGAAATTGTTGATGCCGGAAATGCCTATTGGAAAACCCGTGATAAAGACGCTAAAGGAAGCGGATACAAACCCTTCAAACGTTGGGAATCCTTTTGGCAAAACTATGTGAATGCCGACGGATTTTTACCAACTTCTCAAGAATTATGGGAGGTCTGGGATGCTAAAAATTCTAAGAAGTCACAACGCCGTTCAACAGCTGTGAGAATTGATGAAAGTAATTGGGAATCTATGGGTCCCACTGATTTTTTAAATCGTAACACAAACAATGCAAACCTTGGTCGTGTCAATACAATAATTGTGAATCCGAGCAATTCAAATGTTATATATGTTGGATCTCCCGCAGGTGGAATTTGGAAATCTACAGATGCCGGAGCTACTTACATTCCTCTAACAGACCACTTACCTCAAATTGGTGTTTCTGGAATCGCAATCGATACAAACAACACCGACATTCTTTACATTGCTACTGGCGATGATGACTATTACAGCTCTACAAGTGTAGGGGTTTGGAAATCAACAGATGCAGGAGCCAATTGGCAACAAACAGGGCTGAACCCGTCTAACACTCCATACAGAACCTCAGAAATTTATATCAACCCAACAAATAGCAACATGCTTTGGGTTGCTACTAGTGACGGAATTTTTAAATCCACAAATGGTGGTGATTCTTGGGAGAACAAACAATCTGGTAGCTTTAGAGACCTAAAAGTAAAACCTAGTGATCCTAATATCATTTATGGAACTACTGATGATAAATTTTATAAATCCACTGATGCAGGAGAAACCTTTACACATATTACAGATGGGCTGCCAATTTTATCTGGACGTCTTTTCATTGACATCACACCTGCGAATAATAACCTGGTTTATATGGTGGCATCAAATACTGACAACACCTACCAAGGCATCTACAAATCGTTGGACAGTGGTACAACTTTCACACAAATGGAAAACACTACTAATATTTTTGAAGGAAATCAATCTTGGTATGATTTAGCCATTGGTGTTTCTAACACCAACGAAAATGAAATTTATGTAGGCTGTTTAAACGTCTGGAAATCGAGCGACGGAGGGGATTCATTTTCACAGCTTAACCAATGGTATAGCCGTACAGACTCCTATACGCACGCTGATATTCATTTTATCCGCGCTTTTAACAATGGCATATTTGTGGGATCCGATGGAGGTATTTTTGAATCCATAGATGCAGGTAACACATTTTCGGACTTGTCTCCAGGATTGGGTATCAGTCAATTTTACAGAATTTCTGTATCCAAACAAGACTCTAATAAAATTGCGGGAGGACTTCAAGATAATGGAGGTTTTGGACGTGATGAACAATGGAGCAATTACCATGGAGGAGATGGTATGGAAGGCGTCATTGACCCTAACAACGATAACATCTATTATGGTTTTTCGCAGAACGGTGGTAGTCTAAACATAAACACTACATCAGGACAAAATGGCGGTACGGCTGGTTATGGACCACCTTATGATGAAATAGGAAACTGGATTACTCCACTTTCAATAAACAAAGACAGTGAATTGTATGCTGGTTATAGCAGTGTTTACAACTTTGATTCAGGAAACTGGACAAAAGTCTCAGATACTTTTGAAGCGAATATTGAGGTTTTAGAACTCGACCCTATCAACTCTGATATAATGTATGTAAGTTTCGGGTCTAAACTTCATAAAAGCCTAGATCACGGAGTTACATTTTCACTGATACAAGATTTTACAAGTAATATTACATCTATAGAGGTTAATAACAATGATAATTCCATCGTATACTTCACCACAAGTGGAGGTTCTGGAAAGGTTTATATATCTACCGATCAAGGGACTAATTTTACAGAGATTACAGGAACACTTCCCAATGTTACAAAAAACATTATCAAACATCAACCTTTATCCCCAACTAATGCGCTGTATCTTGGAACAAGTTTAGGGGTTTTTAGATACGATGATCTTACAAACGATTGGGGGCTTTATGAAACAAACCTTCCAAATACTGATGTCAGAGATTTAAGTATCAACACTGTGGACTATAATATCACCGCAGGAACCCACGGCCGTGGTATTTGGCGAAGTGATTTACAGGCAGAAGCTTTAGCACCTAACGACATTCAATTGATCGCAGTTGAAAATCTAACAAGTATGCAAATCAATTGCGGAGCCATCTCTCCAAAATTAAGAGTGCTTAATAATGGGCAAAATAGTATCAACAACGTTGACATTACATACAGCTTTGACGGAGTTAGTGAGACACCACTCACATGGACTGGAACCATTGGCTCTCAAGCGACCGCTGTTTTGGACTTAGTTGACATAACTTTAGCCGCTGGATTCCATACACTTTCTGTAACAACCACAACAAACAATGATTATTTTACTCACAACAACAGTGCTGAAATTACGTTTTATGTGAATGAAACTGGTGAAACTGGGGTGGTAAATACCTTTGAAAATTCTAGTGACGAACTTATCGTCGTTAATGAAGGAGAAGATGTCTGGCAACGTGGAATTCCTACAGGAGCTCTGCTTAATACTGCGGCATCCGGAACAAATGTATATGGTACAAACTTGAGTGGCAATTATGCAGATAACTCAAAAGGGTACCTGACATCTAAATGTTACGATCTAACAACCATTGCCAATCCCGTTTTAAAATTTCAAATGGCTTTTTATTTAGAAACAAACTACGATGTCGCCTATGTTCAGTATTCTACAAATCAAGGAGTTGACTGGGAGGTACTTGGGACCAGTGCAGACTCTAACTGGTACAACTCAAGCTTAAATGAGTGCAATAACTGTGTTGGTGGACAGTGGACTGGAACAGATACCAATCTCAAAGAATATTCGTACGACCTAGCAGCTTTTAGCTCGCAATCTAATATGATTTTTAGAATGGTATTTCATTCAGATAGTTATATCAATCTAGAGGGGGTGGTTATCGATGATTTGCTGGTAGATGGCACCGTTTTGGATGCTGATAATTTTCAAATTAATCAAATTTCAGTATATCCAAACCCTTCCAAAGATGTGTTTTATGTTAAATTAAATAACAGCACTCCTTTTGATATTCGCGTCACAGACATCACTGGAAAAGTCGTATATACCAAAAAACAAATTAATGCAACCACGCCGTTTCCTTTACAAATGGAAACATATTCAAGTGGCATTTATTTTTTACAAATCCGAGCTAATAATCAACTCACCACTCGAAAACTCGTCTTAAATTAGCTTTATAAATTGTAATTACTAGGTTTTTATTAAATTAAAATTATGTTAATTCCTATGTATAACTGTAACATTTTTAGTTAATTGTGAGACTACTATATATAACGATCACTTAAAAATAAACACATGAACTTAAAACATTTAACCTTACTGTGTGCATTTGGGCTCTTGAGCTTCCATGCTTGCAAAACCGAATCGAAAAATCAGTTTTCTGAAGCTGAAAAAATTCCTGGAATTATCCTAGAAAACATGGATACCTCAGTGAATCCAAAAGATAATTTTTATGACTATGTAAATGGTAATTGGATGATAACAAACACCATTCCGGATGACGAATCGCGATGGGGTGGCTTTGGAGTGCTTAGAAAATCAACTCGAAAAGATGTACTAGATATTATAAAAACATCTAAAGAATTAGGTACTTATGAAGAAGGATCCGATCAGAAAAAAGCCTTATTGGTTTTTGAATCAGAACTGGATTCAGTTGCCAGAACAAAAGCAGGCATCACTCCTATTCTTCCGCTACTAGATGCCATTAATAGCATTCAGAACATCGCAGACATGCAAACTGTGTATGCAAAAACAGTGGGAGTATCGGCTCCTTTTGCAGGCATTGGTGCCGAAGCAGACTTGAACAACAGCAGTATGAATACCGCTTGGGTTTTTCCTGGTGGCTTAGGACTACAACGCGATTATTATTTGGACCAAGATTCAAAAACAAAAGAAATTCGAGGACAATATGTCGATCATGTTGCTCGTATGTTCCAATTTATTAATTACGATGAAGCCTCTGCACAAGCAGCAGCAGAACGTGTACTTGCATTAGAAACACAACTGGCAGAACCTCGATTGGACAAAGTACAAAGTCGTGACATTCGAAACTTTAACAATCCTCGTTCCCTTAAAGAACTGAGCGCTATTACTCCAGAAATTAATTGGAATAAATTTATTAAAGATATGGGGATTCCAAAAGCATTAGACAGTGTTTTAGTCATGCAACCAGCTTATATGAAAGCCTTGAACTACTTTCTTAATACAACGCCTATTGAAGACATAAAAACCTTAATGACTTGGAGTACACTAGACAATGCTGCAGGCTATTTATCCCCTGAAATTGAAACTGCAAACTGGGAGTTTTACAGCAAAACACTTAGTGGATCTAAAGCACAGCGTGCCGCCGAAGAACGCGCTCTAGGAACTGTCAATGGTTCTGTAGGTGAAGCCATTGGAAAACTGTATGTGGAAGCTAAATTTCCACCAGAAGCCAAAGCAAAAGCTGAAAAAATGATTGCAAATGTTATCAAAGCTTTTCAAAATAGAATACTAGTATTGGATTGGATGAGTGATGAAACTAAGACCAAAGCCATTGAAAAACTGGATAAATTTACAGTCAAAATTGCCTACCCAGACGAATGGGAAGATTATTCTGAATTGAAAGTAAAGGAAGGCAATAGCTATGCAGAAAACATGATGGCGGTATCCCAATGGAGTATGAATAAAAATATTTCTGAAATTGGAAAACCTGTTGACAAATCGGAATGGGGTATGCCACCTCAAACAGTAAATGCTTATTTCAATCCTTTAAACAATGAAATTGTATTTCCAGCGGCTATTTTACAACCACCGTTCTATAATTATACAGCCGATGAAGCAGTCAATTATGGTGGTATTGGTGCGGTTATTGGGCATGAAATTTCACATGCTTTTGACGATTCTGGTGCGCGATTTGATGGCGATGGAAACGTTAATAACTGGTGGACAGACAAAGACCTTACCGAGTTCGAAAAACGAGGAAATGCTTTAGCAGAACAATACAGTGCCATTCAAGTGATGGACAGTGTATATATCAATGGAAAATTTACTTTGGGTGAAAACATAGGAGATCTTGGAGGTGTACTTGGCGCCTATGATGGACTTCAACTGTTTTTTGAAACCAATGGACGACCAGATGACATTGATGGATTCACAGCAGAACAACGCTTCTTTATGTCTTGGGCTACTGTTTGGAGAACCTTGACTCGTGAGGACGCTTTGAGAAGACAAATAAAAACCGATCCTCATTCTCCAGGAATTCAGCGTGCTACACAACCACTTAAAAATATTGATGCCTTTTATGAAGCTTTTGATATCAAAGAAGGCGATAAAATGTACCTCCCAGAAGAACAACGTGTTCGGATTTGGTAAGGATCATTACAAAAAAAAAGCAGCGCTGTAGCGCTGCTTTTTTTTTCTTAATTTTTAAGAAAATTTACTCTTTATTTTTAGCCTCTTTTTGAGCACGTATCGCATCAACTGCCAAGTTTGCCATATTAAAGTTAGGTGCTAATTGGAGAGCTTCATTCAAAATTGAAATTGAAGCATCATGATTTGTCTCTGGATTCTCTCTAAATTTAGCAATTGCCTTTAAATACATAAAACCTGCAAGTGCAGATACCTGATAAGGTGTTTGTGTTTCGTAGTAAGACTTCATCATATCTGATGTAGCATTTGCTATTCCGTATGTGATGTTTAGAGTGGCTCCTTCAAGATCCTCTATTTGGATTTTTAAATCTGCTAACTCATAAGCAAGAGAAACGGTTCGTTTTTGTTTGTAAAGCGCTTCGTAATGAGCAATGGCACGTTTAGGCTCGTTCAGTGATTTTAAACTAACTGCTTTTACTTCAGTAGCTAAATTGGTGTCTGTATCTAAAAGTTCAATACCAATTAAATTCAAAGCTTGCGCATACTTTCCTTCATTCATATAAAGGGCTGCTAAAGTATCTTTACGTTTCACATTGGGTTCTAGTATAACTAGGTGTGTCATCGCATTTATAACCCCTTGTATGTCACCCTGCTGTTGCATCTGAGCATAATAGGACTTGAAATGAGACACTAATGTTGACTGGTTTTGAGCCTGAATTTGCATTGAAAAACAAAAAGCTAATAAGATTGTGTGTTTAAAATATTTCATTTTGTAGATTTTAATTCAAAAGTAAGAGATTTTTTGAAATCAAATTGATTTTCAACTTCCTTTTTAAACAAAACACCACCACGAGAGTGGTGTTTTTCAAAAATTAACCAATTTAACTTTTAAGCAGCGTCAAGAAATTACGACCTACCTTGGACAAAGGTATACCCTATTAAGCAGTCTCACAACTAACATGTAGCAAGCGGATAGTTTGCGTAACAAACGGGTGTATAATATGTATAAACGATTTAATTAGGTGAAAATAAACCATAAAAAAACACCACAAGAGTGGTGTTTTTCAAAAATTAACCAATTTAACTTTTAAGCAGCGTCAAGAAATCCCGACCTACCTTGGACAAATGTATACCCTATTAAGCAGTCTCACAACTAACATGTAACAAGCGGATAGTTTGCGTAACAAACGGGTGTATAATATGTGTAAACGATTTAATTAGGTGAAAATAAACCAAAAAAAAAAACACCACAAGAGTGGTGTTTTCCAAAATTAACCAATTTAACTTTTAAGTAAGATATTAAATTACATACCCCAAATATAGAATCCGTATATAGTCTCTACAACAGCTGTGTAACTAACGGACATTTGACGTAATAAACGGCAACTATAAGTGCATAATCGGAAAAACACTCTGGCCTAAATAGTGCTACTCACGCTTAACCAATGCATAAAACTGATTTTCTAGAGGCAAATATCCTTGGTCATACACAAAATAATAGACTGTGCCTGACTTCGTCGTGTAAATACTTGTAAAATAATTAAAATCAAAACCTTTAGCTATAAGCTTATCACGTGTGGATTTTGTTTTTTGATGCGGATTAAGAGATTCCAAAATACGCCAGTTTTTTCGCAAACGGTTATTGATATTTCTAATGAGATTTTTCTGATCCTTATTAACGCGATTATTATGGCTATTCCTACAACCATCACTACAAAACTTTTTGTCTGTTCGACCAATGATTGGATCATTACATTCGGGGCATTGCTTTTTCATTTTACATGAATTTATGATTATAAAGAGCAAATATACGAATATATTTAACCAATTACAAACGACTACAAACAACTACAAACAACTACAAACGAAATTAAACAACTAATAACCGACTAATATTTGGACAGTATCACATCTTTGCAGTGTCGAATCGTTCGATAGTAAAACTGTAATAACCTTAAAATTATTTATGATGAACACACTTAGAAACAAAGTACAGTTAATTGGAAACCTAGGAAATGATCCAGAAATCATTACTTTAGACAGTGGACAAAAATTAGCGAAATTTTCATTGGCAACAAACGAGTACTACAAAGATGCTGATGGTCAAAAACAAACCAAAACAGAATGGCACAACCTTGTCGCATGGAACAAAACTGCAGAACTCATCGAAAACTACGTTACCAAAGGCAAAGAAATTGCCATTGAAGGCAAATTAACCAACCGTTCTTGGGACGACAAGGAAGGCAACAAACGGTATACCACAGAAGTGGTAATCAATGAAATCGTGTTATTTGGAAAATAAAAATTATATACAAGCTCACTTGGTGGGCTTGTATTTTTTTAGGAAGAATCTCGAACTGATAAAGTAGAGCTAACTACAATTTGTTTGATCTCCTTAGATTTTGTTTTGATCGAATCAACAACCATACGTGCTGCGGCATTTCCGATGGTATAACTGTGTTGATTGATCGTTGTGAGTTCTGGTGTTAGATTGTGTGCCATGCGCTCACTCACATATCCTATAACCGCCACATCCGTTGGAATTTGCAGTCCAGAAACCTTCACTGCTTTTAAAGCAGACAAAGAGGCATCTGTATCCAACGCAATAATCGCATCAACAGGATTAGATTTTAAATAATCTACCATCACAGAACCTGCTTGTTGGTCATCGGATTCTAGAACCACAGGCTGAAATCCTGCCGCATTCATGGCTTTTATATAGCCTTGTGCTCGTTGTTTACCCACGTTCAACTTATGTATGGTAGTCAATAATACAATATTTTTTCGCTCTGAACTTATGAGGGTTTGAGTCGCCTCTGACAAAGCTGTAAAGTCGTTTGTAGTCACTTTTCCACAATTCACAGAATCAATGACACGATCAAACATCACAACCGATTTGCCATTTTCCAATGCATCTGTAAAATGATCATAATTTTGTAAATTCTGTGTCTCCTCTGAAACAGCTACTATAAAACCATCTACCACACCATTGGACAACATATTGAAAGTTTCTACTTCTTTGGTATGAGATTCCTTAGTAAGGCAAACTATAATATTAAAATTTGTTTCAGAAATTAGGCTTTCAATGCCATACAAAGCCCGCGCAAAAAAGCTGTTTTGAACACTCGGAATAACCACTGCAATAGTATTGGTTTTTCCCGATTTTAGACCTACCGCAATTTTATTGGGCTGGTAATTGTGCAACTTTGCCATCTCCACTATCCGCTTTTTGGTTACATCACTAATTTCATGACTGTCATTCAACGCTTTTGAAATCGTTGAAATAGACACTCCCAAAATAGAGGACAATTCTTTTAAAGTAATGTTGGATCCTGGCATATACGCTTTTGATAATTCCACGCTAAGGTACTATAAGATAGAGTTCCAACAAAATTTTAGCGGATCTAAAGCGGCAAATACTTCTAAACCCTCCCACACCCAATAATTGTCGTAGGCTCTTTTTACCATGGCTTTGAGAACACAGTATAATTAACGTCATTACGAGGGAAGTAAAACCGTTGTCATTCCGAACTTGATTCGGAATCTAATTCCTTCTGTGTACTTGATGCACTGATTGCTCGTAGGGATGCTGAAAAGACCCTGAAAAAATCCTGAAACAATCCTGAAACAATCCTGAAACAATCCTGAAACAATCCTGAAACGAGTTCAGCATGACAATGGTTGGGTTAGACCCTGAAACGAGTTCAGGGTGACAAAAGGGATTCAGGATGACAGAGGGGATTCAGGATGACAAAAGGGATTCAGGGTGACAGAGGGAGTAATGTTCGCAATGACAAGTAAAACCGTTGTCATTCCGAACTTGATTCGGAATCTAATCCCTTCTGTGTACTTGATGCACTGATTACTCGTAGGGGTGCTGAAAGACCCTGAAACAATCCTGAAACAATCCTGAAACAAGTTCAGGATGACAGAGGGGTTCAGGGTAACAGGGGGATTCAGCATGACAAAGGGATTCAGGATGACAGAGGGTCTCAGTACTACTTTAACTAATTTTCAATCCATTTGCAGCCTCTTGAGCCGCATCTGGATTCACAAAAACAAGTTTCCCTTCAGGAGTTTCGGTCATTAGAATCATGCCTTGACTTTCGACCCCTCTCAATGCTCGCGGTGCTAAATTTACCAAAACAGTCACGCGTTTGCCCAGAACTTCTTCTGCTTTAAAACTCTCAGCTATCCCCGACACAATAGTACGGACATCCATCCCAGTATCTACTTGAAGTACGAGTAGTTTTTTGGCTTTCGGCATTTTTTCAGCTGCAATAATGGTCCCTACACGAAGGTCTAATTTTGAAAAATCTTCAAAAGTAACTGTCTCTTTTTGGGGCTCTACTTCTTTATTGGCAAGCGTGTTTGCTAATTTACTTTGCGCTAATTTTTCGAGTTGTTTTTCTATGTCTGCATCTTCAATTTTAGCAAACAACAGTGCTGCAGTTCCAATGTTGTGAGCAGGTTGTAAAAGTGGATTGCCACTTTGTACCGCTTCCCAAGAGTGGGGAGCTAGCTGAAGCATTTTTTTTAATTTTTGGGATGATGCTGGTAAAAAAGGTTCAGATACCACCGCCAAAGCTGCAGAAATCTGAAGGGCTACATACATAATGGTTTGTACACGTTCCGGATCCGTTTTGATTACTTTCCACGGTTCTTCATCTGCTAAATATTTATTCCCCAGTCGGGCAAGGTTCATTAGTTCCTGACTGGCTTCTCTAAAACGGTAGCGTTCAATGGATTTTGATAAACTTGCAGGAAAGGCTTTTACTTTTTCTAAGGTTTCAGTATCAATTTCTGAAAAGGTGTTTGGATGTGGCACAATACCATCGTAATATTTGTTGGTTAGCACCAACACACGGTTGATAAAATTACCAAAAATAGCGACCAATTCATTATTATTTCGAGCTTGAAAGTCTTTCCACGTAAAATCATTGTCTTTTGTTTCGGGAGCAGTCGCGGTTAACACGTACCGCAACACATCTTGTTTTTCGGGAAAGTCTTTTAAATACTCCGGCAACCAAACCGCCCAGTTTTTAGAAGTGGATAGTTTTTGACCTTCTAAGTTTAAAAATTCGTTGGCAGGTACATTTTTGGGAAGGATATAACTGCCTTCTGCTTTGAGCATTGCCGGAAACATGATACAGTGAAATACAATATTATCTTTTCCTATAAAATGGACCAAAGTGGTGTTTTCATCTTTCCAATACGGTTCCCAATCCTTGCCTTCGCGTTGGGCCCATTCTTTGGTAGAAGAAATATAGCCAATAGGTGCATCAAACCAAACATAAAGAACTTTGCCATCGCCACCCTCCACTGGAACAGGTATGCCCCAATCTAAATCGCGGGTGACGGCACGCGGGCGTAAACCATCCTCTATCCAAGATTTACACTGCCCATAAACATTGGGTTTCCAATCGGATTTGTGCCCGTCTAAAATCCATTCTTTTAAAAATGTTTCGTGTTTGTCGAGGGGCAAAAACCAATGTTTGGTTTCTTTTAGGGAAGGAGTAGCTCCAGTTATAGCCGATTTTGGGTTGATTAAATCCGTGGCATTATGCGTGGTTCCACAGGCCTCACATTGATCGCCATAACTTTCTTCATTGCCACATTTTGGACAGGTTCCTACCACAAAACGGTCGGCCAAAAACTGGTTGGCTTCAGCATCGTATAATTGAGCGGTGGTTTCTTCAATAAAAGCGCCTTTATCGTACAAGGTTTTAAAAAATTCAGCAGCTGTTTTGTGGTGAATTTTTGCAGAAGTTCTGGAATAATTATCAAACGAAATTCCAAACTCATCAAAAGACGTTTTGATATTCGCATGGAAACGATCTACTATATCCTGAGGAGTGACGCCTTCTTTTTTTGCTTTGATTGTGATGGGCACCCCATGTTCGTCACTTCCACAAATAAAAGCCACATCGTGGCCTTGTAAACGCAAGTAACGTGCATAGATATCCGCTGGTACATATACGCCCGCCAAATGGCCAATATGAATGGGTCCATTGGTATAGGGTAAAGCGGCAGTAATCGTAAAACGTTTTGACATTGAATTCTGAATTATGAGTACAAAAATACATAATAATACATCCAATCTGAAACAGAATTTTAGAGAAATTCCTACCTTTACAAAAAAGCCCTTCAAAATGATGCTCAATACTTTAATGTGGTGCCTTTTAATACTGGCCCAAGGTCTAGAACCAAACAAGACGCTTATGAATACCTCAAATACTTCTTCTTTTTCTCCAAATACATCCCTAGAAATGACACGTCCTTCTTATTTAAAAATAGGAGATACGGTTGCTGTTGTTGCACCTGCAGGTATTTTAAAACAAGATGCCAAAGTGATTCAAAATACCAAAACCCTTTTAAAAAGTTGGGGGTTGGAAGTTGTTTTTGGAAAACACCTCGAAACAAAATCAAATCATTTTGCAGGAACAGATGCCCAACGTAGCAGTGATTTACAATGGGCTTTGGACCACCCAAACATCAAAGCAATTTGGTGCGCACGCGGTGGTTATGGCACGCTCAGAATTATAGATCATCTAGACTTTGAGGGGTTTAAAACTTACCCCAAATGGGTGGTTGGATATTCGGATGTAACGGTACTTCATAATGCCTTAAATAATTTAGGCTACGAAAGTTTGCATGCCATGATGTGCATCAACCTCACCGAAGATACTAGTGCTATAAAACAATCTATTGAAACCCTAAAAGCAGCCCTTTTTGGACAACTCAATTCTTATGAAATTGAGGGGGGTTCTGCCAATAGATTAGGAACTGCAACAGGACCACTTGTAGGTGGAAATTTATCCTTATTAACTGCTACCTTAGGAAGTAATACACAACTTGATACCAAAGGGAAAATTATTTTTATTGAAGAAATTGACGAATACAAATACCACATAGACAGACAACTACAAAGTTTGAAACGTGCCGGATATTTTGAACACTGTGCCGGCGTGATCATTGGCGATATAAGCCAACTTAAAATCAATACCCCTGCTTGGGGACACTCTATTGAAGCCTTGATTTTAGAGGTACTTAAAGATACTGATGTGCCCGTTGCTTTTGGTTTTCCAGCAGGTCACGAACTCGAAAACCGCGCCCTCTATTTTGGACGCATGCTCCAACTGGATGTGACCAAATTAAAAACACGGGTCTTATTTTTAAACTGATATTTTTAGTATGATTTCAAACACCCCTCACCCACCCTATTATGCTGTTATTTTTAGTTCTGTGCGCACTACTAATACTGGCGGCTATGCTGAAATAAACGCACTAATGAATGTACTCGCGCTTCAACAAAAGGGGTTTTTGGGTATGGAAAATGCCCATTCAGATATTGGAATTACTGTATCTTATTGGAGTGACTTGGAATCTATCAAAAAATGGAAAGCAGATTTAGACCATCAAAAAGCACAAATTAAAGGGCAAAAAATCTGGTATCAGCAGTATAAAGTCCGCATTGCCAAAGTAGAACGCGACTACGAATTTTTTAAAAAATAAGATTTCATGTCTGACTCCTATAAACGTGGGATTTCTGGAGAACGCTTAGCAGTGGATTATTTAATATCTAAAGGGTATCGGATTTTAGCACAAAACTTTCGCTATCTAAAAGGGGAGGTAGATATCATTGCTCAAAAAAATAATTGTTTGGCGGCAGTAGAAGTTAAAACTCGAAGTACTACTGACTTTGGAACACCTGAAGAATTTCTGAAACCAGCTCAAATACAACGCATTGTCAAAACGGTAGATTATTTTGTGGCTTCCAAAAATTTAGAAGTCGAAGTTCGTTTTGATATCATTGCGATTGTACTTACAAAACAAGATTCTCAAATTGAGCATATTGAAAATGCATTCTATCACTTTTGATCTAAAACTGCTTTTAAATCTTTGAATAAATACGGCTTGGATGTTATTGTTTTGGAAGCATCCAACACAAAGTAGCTTGGCGTTGCTTGGATATCATATTTTTTTGTAATGCTGTGCCCCCATTTACCTTCTGCAATAGTATGTGTGATTGTGGGCCATTTCTTTATAACTTCACCCCATGGTTGAGGCTTTTTTTCCAATCCAATAGCAATGATTTTTAGGTCTTTTTCAGGATGGTTTGAAATATAGGAATGTACTTGAGGAAGTTCCTTCATACAATGTCCACAATCGCTACTCCAAAAAATTAAGATGTAAGTGGTGGTATCTTTCAACTCATAAAGAGATGTTTGTAATGCCGTTAAAGGATCTTGTATTTCAAAATTTGGAGCTTTGGCACCAACAGCAACTCGTAAAAATGTTTGCAGGGACAACACTAGTTCTGTTGCGCTTAGCTCGATCGCCAACGGCAATACATAGGTTTTTGTGAGATACACTGCCAACGCTTCTTGCTGTGATTTAATTAAAAGCTCTTTTAAAGTATTCAAACTTATCAGTTGATAAGCTTGTTTTGTATTTGAAAAAGCTTGGTACACCGCATCAATATTAGCTGTATATTGCTGAAATGGAGGCGTATCAGAAGGGTGCATCCCTAGAATATAATCAATGGATTTGTCTATTAAAAAGTTTGAATTTTGAAGAATCGTATCTTGAAAGTTCATGGGTTTAAAATAATGAGATTTCGCACTCTCCATATAGGTTTCAGCCGTTACCACTTTGCTTGGTACGTAGGGTTTACTCGCGACTATAAAATGGGAAGCAATCAGACCTTTAGACAATGTTTCATACGAATTTTGAAGGCTGTCTATTTGTAAGAGGTGTTTTCTATACTTTATTGAATCCAACGTCTTTTGGGTATAAAATTGTAACAACTCATTTTGTGCTTTACTGATTGTCTGCTTATAAGATTGAAATAATTGATTTTCCTTAGAGTTTATAAATTCAACACCCGTAGCCCTATCAAAATTAAAAACAACATCTTCTGTTCCATTGTAAATAAATTCAAAATTGTGATCGGATTGAGGCAAGGCATACACCAGTTTGTAGACTCCTGCAGGGATGGAGGCATCAAGATCGATTTGTACAACACCTTCTTTGTTCACAGATCCATAACTGGTATAGCTCACATTTCCTGATGAAAGATGATACAACATGGTTACTTTAAATTCAGTAGCAGGCGAAAAAGTGCCTTTAATTTGATGTTGAGAAAATCCCGAAATCGGAACAATTAAACTAAAATAGAAAAGGTATTTAAACATGAGGCTGTAGGTTTATTGGATTCAAATATAATCAACTTGAATTGAAAACCAAGAGTTATGCCAAAATAGGTTTCAAAGCCTCCAGAGCTTGCCGAACGGAATTTATATTTGAAAATGTCATCAATAATCGAAGTCCAACGCGCATTTGTTTTTCTTTCACTACACAGGACTGGGGGTGCGCTTGTACGTATTGCAATACTTTTGAAAAATGAATACTCTGATAAAAACGACTCTCTTGATCACTGATAAAATAGCCCACTAATTTATGGTTTTTCATGACTACTTTTTCAAACCCTAAAGTTGTTGCTATCCACTTGATCCGAACACTGTCCAATAGATCTACAACTTGTGTAGGTAGAGGTCCAAATCGATCTGTTAAATCCCGTTCAAATAAGTGTAATTCATCTTCATTTTTCAAGGTATTTAGCTGGGTATAAAGACTTAAACGCTCTGTAATATTATTGATGTAATCGTCAGGAAATAGCAAAGAAAAATCGGTATCAATAGTCACATCCCTTACAAATTCTTTGGTGTTTATATCTTCGTTATAAAGCGACTTGAATTCTGTTTCTTTGAGTTCTTCAATGGCTTCGTTCAGAATTTTTTGATAGGTTTCAAATCCTATATCATTGATAAATCCACTTTGTTCTCCGCCTAAAAGATCGCCTGCCCCTCGAATTTCTAAATCTTTCATGGCAATATTAAAGCCACTCCCTAGAGCGGTATATTGTTCCAGTGCAGAAATCCGTTTGCGAGCCTCATCGGTCATGGCATGGTAATCCGGAGTTATAAAATAACAAAAGGCTTTCTTGTTACTTCTTCCTACACGGCCCCGCATTTGATGTAAATCACTCAATCCAAAATTATTGGCATTGTTAATAAAAATGGTGTTGGCATTGGGAACATCCAAACCACTTTCTACAATAGTGGTACTGACCAATACATCAAATTCTCCACCCATAAAATCGAGCATGAGCTGCTCCAATTTACGCCCTTCCATTTGCCCATGACCAACACGAATTTTAGCATCAGGAACGAGACGTTGTAAAAGCCCTGCAACTTCTTTAATATTTTCAATTCTGTTATGAATAAAATAGACTTGCCCTGCCCGCTGAATTTCATATTGAATGGCATCGCGAATCGTTTCTTCACTTAAACGAATCACAATACTTTCTATTGGAAAACGATTGGGTGGTGGCGTAGTAATTACCGATAAATCACGTGCAGCCATCAAACTAAATTGAAGTGTTCTTGGGATGGGTGTGGCAGTCAGTGTGAGCACATCCACATTGTCTTTAAGAGTTTTGAGTTTTTCTTTGACAGCGACTCCAAATTTCTGTTCTTCATCGATAATTAGCAGCCCTAAATCTTTAAACTTAACCGATTTATTAACCAATTGATGTGTTCCAATAATGATATCTAATTTCCCCGATTCTAACTGCTCTAAGGTTTCTTTGCGTTGTTTGGTAGTTTTAAATCGATTGATATAATCGACTGCAACAGGGAAATCCTTTAAACGAGATTTGAAAGTCTTCGCATGCTGAAATGCCAGAATGGTGGTAGGTACCAAAACAGCCACTTGTTTGCCATTATCTACGGCTTTAAAGGCGGCTCTCAAAGCGACTTCTGTTTTTCCAAATCCTACATCGCCACAAATCAAACGATCCATAGGACGTTCGCTTTCCATATCAGCTTTGATATCGGCAGTAGCTGTCATTTGATCGGGCGTATCTTCAAACACAAACGACGCTTCTAATTCAAGCTGCATTGAACTGTCTGGGTTGTATCTAAACCCTGTTTCTAATTTCCGTTTGGCATACAGTTTTATGAGATTGAAGGCAATTTCTTTAACCCTAGATTTTGTTTTTTGTTTCAATACTTTCCAAGCCTTACTACCTAATTTATAGACTTTAGGGGGTTTGCCATCCTTACCATTAAATTTTGTGATTTTGTGAAGGGCATGAATACTCAAATACAGGATATCACGTTCGCCATAAAATAATTTTATAGCTTCTTGTTTTTTACCCTCTACATCAATTTTTTGTAAGCCTCCAAATTTTCCAATTCCGTGGTCAATATGAGTAATATAATCTCCAACCTCTAGTTTTGTTAATTCTTGAAGAGTGATGGATTGCTTTTTAGAAAATCCGTTTTTGAGATGAAATTTATGGTAGCGTTCAAAAATCTGGTGATCGGTATAGCAAACAATTTTTTTATCATGATCAACAAAGCCTTGGTATAAAGACAGTACGATAGTTTGGCAGTGCACCTCTTCATCTACGGTTTCAAAAATATCATAAAAACGTTGGGCTTGTTGGGTATTTGAACAACAAATATAATTTTGATAGCCTAGGTCGTGATGGGTATTTAAATCTTCAATTATGAGATTAAATTGTTTATTAAACGACGGTTGAGGACTGACTTGAACTTCCAATTGCTGTTCCTTTTTGGGTGCTAAAATAGCGGTACTTCCAAACTCAACAACAGAGAAGTTTAATAACTGAGATTTAAAATGATGAGAAGTACAAAACAAATCTTCTGGACGGCTATGGTTAATAGCCGATGAAAGTTGGTCATAGGCTTCAGATGCTTTTTCTTGAAGTTTATCTGTAGCGTCTAAAAATGTCGTAATATTTTTGGTAAACACTACTGTATTTGAGGAGATGTATTCTAAAAACCCTAGCCGTGTTTCGTTGAGTAACTTATGCTCAATGTTAGGGATTATTTGAAGTTTTTTAATTGATTTTATAGAAAGTTGTGATTCAATATCAAAGGTACGAATACTGTCAACCTCATCCCCAAAAAATTCAATTCTATAGGGTTCATCATTCGAAAATGAAAACACATCGACAATACCTCCACGTACAGAAAATTCGCCAGGTTCAGTCACAAAATCAACACGCTTGAACTGGTATTCAAAGAGAACTTCATTAAAAAAATCTAAACTTAATTCTTCACCAACAGCAACTTTAAACGTTGATTTTTCAAGTTCTTTTCTGGATAGTACTTTTTCGAAAAGTGCTTCTGGATAAGTGACTACAAGTGCTGGTTTTTTTTGAGAGTTGATACGGTTTAAGACTTCTGCTCTTAGTAATACATTGGCATTGTCCGTTTCTTCAATTTGATAAGGCCTTCGATAACTTCCTGGATAAAACAACACCTCTTTATCGTCTAATAGGACTTCCAAATCGTTCAAATAGTAAGCTGCTTCTTCCTTGTTGTCAAAAATCAATAAAAATGGTTGATTGGTGGTTTTAAACACACTGGCAATTGTGAAGGACAACGAAGAGCCTAAAACGCCTTTCAAATGAGTTTTTTCTTTGGATTTGGATATGGCAGTGCTCAGATTTTGATGAATCAAAGACTGTTGAAATACTTGAGAAAGAATGGTTTTACTCAACTAAAAAATTTTTGCAAAGATATAATAATAGTCTTTGAATTTGATTTTTATTAGGATATAATCCTTTAAAAAATTAAATCTAAAGTTTAAAAAAAATATGTAGGTTTGTATACCTAAATTTATAAAACATGACCTTTGCAGATTTATTCAATAGTGGGTTTACAACCCGAAACCAAGACCATTTTGCTTCCATTGTGAAAGTTGCTTTTAGTGATAATTTCATTAGTGAACAAGAAAAAACATTTTTAGATCGGCTTGCACAAAAATTAGACATTTCAAAAGAAAGTTATGCAAGCATCTTAAAAGACTACAAATCTCATCCTATCAACCCACCTGCTTCCTTAGAAAAACGTATAGAGCGTTTGTATGATTTAGCGAGAATTGTACACATAGATCACATAAGAGATGTACATGAAATTACAATATTGAGCAAAATAGCGATTGGGCTTGGATTTGATACTAAAATAGTTTCTAAAGTCGTTCATAAGGCCTTGAAACTTGTGTTTGAAAAAGTAGACCTTGAAGTATTTAAAAAAGAAATGAAAACAATTCTTAGTTAAATAGTGCCAACTTTAGACCCTTGATCTAAGATACGCATCAAACCTTCTTGAGCAACAGATGCGATCAAATTCCCTTTGGTGTCAAAGATACTCCCTCTTGAAAATCCTCTCGAATTGGAAGCACTAGGACTGTCAATCGCATACAAAAGCCATTCACTGATATCAAAATCGCGATGAAACCACAAGGCATGATCTAAGCTCGTATAAAACACCTCTTTTGAATTCAAAAATTCGCGATGCGGCATGGATGCGGGACGCAAAATATTATAGTCCGATGCATAGGCCAATAACTGATGCTGAAGTGGAATATTGGTTGCTAAATCTTCGCAAGTCTTGAACCAAATATTGTCAAATGGCGGACTGTTTTTAACCAGCTTTGTGAGCATATTATCAACAGGTTTAAACTCGAACACTTTAGGTAAAAAGGATTTATAACGTTTATATGTATCTGGAATGACATCTTTAAACTGTTCAATTTGTTTATGACTATTCATCAATTCATCCGGCGGAAATACATTAGGCATCGAAATTTGATGATCAACTCCTTCCTGCTTTAATTGAAAGGATGCAGACATATTAAAAATGGCTTTTTCATTTTGGAAAGCCACTACTCGACGGGTGGTAAAGCTACCACCATCTCTTATCACATCAACTTCATATTTTATAGGGACATCAATAATACCTCCTAAAATAAAATAGCCGTGCATGGAATGTGCATATCGATCTTTAGGAACGGTTTGATAGGCTGCATGTAGTGATTGTGCCAATACTTGACCTCCAAAAACACGTCCCCAAGGGGCTTTATAATTTTTACCTATAAAGGTATGATCGTTAATTTTTTCGAGTGTTATTAATTTAATAAGTTCAGAAAGGGATTCCATAATTTAAAATTTGATGCAAAAATAGTCTTTTGTGTACAAAATGACTTTTTATTTCTTTTAACAAACTGTTAAATTTTGTAACATTGGAGTACTCTTAGAGTCTAATAAATAAAACCTATGGATCTTTTCTTAATTACAATCGCTACCTCCTTAATGGTTCTAGGAATCATTGGAAGTTTTTTACCTGTTTTACCCGGGCCATTAACTAGTTGGATTGGACTTTTGGTGGTGTACTTTATGCCCAAAATTGACATCAGTTTTGTAACACTTATTGTAACGCTGATTATTGCTGTATTAATTTGGATTTTAGATTACATTATTCCGGCTCTTGGCACTAAAAAATTTGGCGGCACTAAAGCTGGAATGATTGGAACTTCTGTTGGACTCATTATTGGACTTTTTGCCCCAATTCCTGGTGGTATTATTATAGGTCCTTTTGCGGGGGCTTTTATCGGTGAATTGATAAATAAAGCAGATTCTAAAACGGCCCTGAAAGCTGCTTTTGGAAGCTTATTAGGATTCTTAACATCTGCATTTATTAAGTTTATGGTAGCTGTGATATACTTAGGCCTTTTTATTTCGATCATTTGGGAACATAAATCTATCGTATTTTAATACCTCATCGCTTTTAACATAACTTTTAATCAATATTTTATAATTTACATTAATTTCACCATCTAATAAAAAAACCTCTTACTATGAACAAGTATTTTTCTATTTTATTTTGTGGCTTATTTCTCTTGTCATCATCCCTAATTGCTCAAGAAAAAGCCCCCTCTAATTACAACTATAACGATGCTTTTGGGCATGATTTTTACAGTAAAAACGGAACAGTAACACGCTCTGCAAGCGGAAAGCCCGGACATGCCTATTGGCAAAATAGCGCCGATTATACTATTGACGTCAACTTAAACGAAACAACGAAAGAAATTTCGGGGTCTGAAACCATCACTTATACAAACAACAGTCCAGATGCATTGGATTTTTTATGGATGCAATTGGATCAAAATTTATTTAAGAAAGACTCCCGTGGAAATGCAATAATTCCTTTACAAGGAAGTCGTAACGGGGCCAAAGGTCAAGATATTGATGGTGGATATGGCATCAATACTATCAAACTGATTTACAAAAAAGGGCGTCGTTCTACAGAAATTAATACCACCTATTCAATTGTAGATACCCGCATGAAAGTGAACCTTCCAAAAGCGTTAGAAGCTAATGGCGGAACTGTTGGTATCAAGATTGATTTTTCATTTACTTCTCCTGATTATGGGTCGGACCGAATGGGTGTTTTAGAAACCAAAAATGGTCGTATTTTCACCTTGGCACAATGGTATCCTAGAATGAGTGTTTATGACGATGTGAGTGGATGGAACACACTTCCATACTTAGGAGCTGGAGAGTTTTACTTAGAATATGGAACTTTTGATGTGAACATTACAGCCCCTGCAAACCATATTGTAGTTTGTTCAGGAGCCCTTTTAAACCCTTCTGAAGTCTATACCGCTGAACAACAAAATAGATTGAAAAAAGCGGAAGCTAGCGATGCCACTGTTATGATTCGATCGGAAGCAGAAGTGACACAACCTAGCTCACGACCAACAAACACCCCTACTTTAACATGGAAGTTTCGAATTGAAAACTCAAGGGATGTCGCATGGGCATCTTCTGCAGCCTTTATTTTGGATGCTGCACGTATCAATTTACCGAGTGGAAAAAAATCTCTTGCCATGTCTGCCTACCCTGTTGAAAGTGTAGGACAAGATGGCTGGACACGTTCTACAGAATATACAAAAGCATCTATTGAACATTACTCTGAGAAATGGCTTGAATATCCTTACCCTGCAGCTATTAATGTTGCTGGAAACGAAGGTGGTATGGAATATCCAGGTATCGTATTTTGTAGCTATGAATCAAAAACAGAGCGTTTGTGGGGCGTAACGGATCATGAATTTGGTCACATTTGGTTCCCAATGATAGTAGGATCTAATGAACGATTACATGCTTGGATGGACGAAGGATTTAATACCTTTATTAATTCTTTGAGTACCGATGCATTTAACGATGGAGAATACAAAGAACGCAAATTAAACATGCACCGTATGTCTGGAATGTTTGTGAATGACAGACTCGAACCCATCTATACTTCGCCAGACAACCTAAAAGAAAGTAACTTAGGAGTTTTGGCATACTACAAGCCTAGTATGGGACTTGTATTGTTGCGTGAGCAAATCTTAGGCCCTGAGCGTTTTGATGAGGCCTTCACAGCTTATATCAACCGTTGGGCGTACAAACATCCAACTCCAGATGATTTCTTTAGAACCATGGAAAATGTGGCTGGTGAAGACTTGAGATGGTTTTGGAGAGGATGGTTTGTTAATAGCTGGAAATTAGATCAAGCGGTTACAGAGGTTAAATATGTTAAAAATGACCCGACGCAAGGTGCTATTATTACAATAGAAAATTTAGAGAAAATGCCGATGCCTGTTGTTATTGAACTAAAAACAAAAAGCGGAAAGGTGACACGAAAAACTTTGCCAGTTGAGATTTGGAAACGCAATATATCTTGGACATTTAAAGTGGATACTACCGAAGAGTTGACCAAAGTAGTTATTGATCCCGACTTTGCATTACCAGATGTAGATTCAAGTAATAATAAATGGAAAACATCTGACGGTGCAGGAAGTGTAGAGGTTTTAACAGATTATTTAGGGGTCTATTCGTCACCTGTATTTCCAATGAAAATTACTGTTACTGAAACTAATGGTGCCCTTGTTCTTGAAGCAGAAGGACAACCAGCCTTACCTCTAGAGAGTGAAGGTGGTGGTGAGTTTTCTATGGAAGAAGCTGGACTGAGTATTCAATTTAATACAGAAAAAACTGGTTTTAAATTGAATCTTGGTGGTCAGGAATTTGACTTAACGAAAGAATAAGTTTAAAAAAACACTAAAAATAACAAAGGCGAACCAATCGGTTCGCCTTTGTTATTTTATAAACGCTTAAAATCAATATTTAATTAACTTATGAACGGAAGATTCTATGGAATTTTTTAATGTTAAAATATAGAGTCCGTTTTGTAAGTTATTAGTTTGAATTTTTGCATTTCCATTTACAAATTCAAGATCCCCACTCAAGACGCGCTGACCGAGATAATTTCTTAACTCATAGGACGTTTCTAAATGTTGATTTTCGGACTTCACGAAGAAATCTGTTTTAAATGGATTAGGATATACAGACCACTCCGCAAGTGTTTCGTTAGGGGTATTTAAACTACCATCATAGCAACTTTCAGGAACCAAAAATTCTGATTTAATCAGCTCTGAGATTTTAAAATCTGTAAAGCTTTCACTGTTCATATTTCCTACAAAGGCAGCGTCTACTACAGCATCGTTGGAGCCTAGAAAATCTTGCATAATGGTTGCAAAAGTTTGCCTATAATCATGTTGAACCGATTGTATTTGATAATTATTAGATGAAACCGCTTCACTCAAATCAACATTCACACCTGAAACCCCACTTTTAACCGGTTTTCCAAAAGCAAAAACAGGCGCAACTTCGCCATGATCCGTTCCTAAACTGCCATTTTCTTGGGCTTTTCTTCCAAATTCTGAGAAGGTAATTCCCAACACATCATCCGCTAAACTATCGGAATTCAAATCTGACATAAATGCTTCAATGGCTCCGGATAATTCGGACATTAATTCATAATGGTTTCCTTGTACATCTCCGGAAGCTTGGTTTTGATTATTATGCGTATCAAATCCACCTAACTTAACCATAAATATTTTAGACTGAATACCTCCTCGCATCAATCTGGCGACCGTCTTTAATTGATCGGCAAGATCAGTATCTGGATAAGTCGTTGCAGCACTGTTTGAACCTGCACTGAATGAGTTGGAAATGACTTCCGAATACTGATTGGAAAGCGCATCGACGTTTATTATGTTCTGAAGTTCTGTTCCGTAATGTGAGTTTGGAATATTATCTGGTGGATTGCCTCCCAAACCACTTAAAACAGAATAAAAATTTTCCGAATCTTGACCATTGATATTTAAGGCAAGACCATGCTCAACGATGCCATGAAATCCAAGATTTGTATTTTGTGAACCTATCTGAATTCCCAATGGGTAGTTTGCTGGAATTAAATCCGCATAAGCTTGTTCCATAAAACGACCAATCCAACCACTGTCGCTGCCATTACTCCAATTACTACCATCATTACCGGTTGCATAAATATCTTGAGACGCAAAATGGCTTTTGTTTTGGGATGGATATCCTACAGATTGAATAATTCTGAGTTGATCTGCTGCATATAAATCTTTCAACCCTGTAAGGGCAGGATGTAACGCAATATCTTGATTTGTGCCTGCTAAACTAGCATCAATCTGATTAAGCGGAAGGTATAAGGCTGATGGAATATGAATGTTTGGACGTAAGGTTTGATAATCGGTAAACGCACTAATAGGAATAACCGTATTAAGTCCATCATTGCCTCCAGCAAGCTCTACCAAAACTAATTTCCTGTTTGAGACATCACAATTAAAAAACGAATTCATTAATTTTAAAGAGGCATTCACTTGAAAAGGCATAAGTCCAATCGCTGAAGCTGTTGATGATAGTTTTATAAATTGTCTTCTTTTCATTCGTCTGCGTCTTACATCAATTGAAATTCTGGAGCATTAATCATTTTAGTAAATAGGGCATCAAGTCGTATTTTGACCTGTACATCAACTCCGGATTGGAGATAGCTATTCCAAGCTGAATTCCAATAATAGGGATCCATTTCATTAAGAACCGTCATAAAATAGTCGATTCTGCTTTGATCTATAGATTCGCAGTAAAGCAATTCTGAAATTTCGGTTACTAAAGTCTGAGCATCACTCGCAAAAGAAAAATTTCCAGAATTATGCACATAATCAACACTGTTAAACAACACCCAAATATTGGTATTTGGACTGCTAATTTTATTTTTTCCAGAAATAAAACATTCTATAAGTTTATAGCGTGAAATAACAGTGTTGGAAGAAAACCAACTACGATCAAAATCGGGCGTTTGATAATCTCCAGGATATCCTGCGACTGTTTCAGGAGAAAATGGACTCATTCCAGCACCAGCAAAATATCCGAAGTAGCAAAAATTAAAATAAAATTTATAGAAATAATCTTGATCTGTTGTCCAAGTCGTTGGCGGATTTGCACTGCTTGCAGTGGGGTTTGGTAATTCGATTTGTAATATACTTAACGCTTCACTTAACAATTGAATTGGGTTTTTGACTATACTTCCAATAATTTCATTTGAACTGTCTGAATCATCTTCATCATAGAAATGTTCGGATTTCAAAAGCGTCTTAAGGACATCTAATACGTTATAATCAGATGCAATCAACTGCGTTGAAAGCGGCGTAATGATATCATCTTCAACTTCTTGATCCCATTCACTTTTTACAAAATATCTATATATTTTTCTAACATAAGCCTTCGCTGTTGCCTCTTGCGCAAATACCATTTCTACATAATCGTCTATCTCCTGTTTGATCCCTACCTCATCGGATTGCCCTGTAATTGTTAAATTATTAAACGTATTACTAAACGTTTTGGAATCCGTATTGTGTTGAGAAACCTTTGCATAACCCATTGGAATCCCAGTATCAGGGTCGATAACATCTCTATTCGGTTTCATTTTTATTCCAGAAAAAACTTTAGCTGTGGTTTGAATATCGGTCTCTGTGTAATTCGTATAATTTCCTTGTCCGATTTGAGGGCCTTTAAGAATTGTAAAAAGCTCAAGGAATTCGCGCGCATAATTCTCATTAGGATTGTTTTTGTTATTTGTTGTGTTATCCAAATAATTTAACATTCCATTGTCGTATGTGATTTTTTTAGCGAGTGTTTTAATATTTCCAAAAGCATAGAAATCTAATAACTTTAAATAGTCATAAAAATAGGAGGACTTCCCGACGCCATTATCCTTTGACACCGTAAAAGTCGTGTGTAGAAAAAAGATAAGTTTATGCTTAAGGTTATTTTGTTTATAGGCATTGTACCACCACCATCCAGAAAGTATGCCTCGTTTTCGAAATTGTCCATAAGGAAAATCTGAAGGCACTGTATTAGGCGTATGAATCCAAAAATCATCGGATACTCCGGTTTGAAGATTTACTTTCATGTCATAAGGATCTTCCCAAAAAACGGTAGGATCTACAGTAAGTTGCGCCAAGGCTTGTTCTGGTGTTAGCGCCGCAAACTGATCTAAAACAGTTTTAGAATATTGGAAACAACTGCGTCTAAGCAAGTGTTTGGCTTTTCTAAGCCCTAAAATTGAAGTTGAGGGATTTAATGATGACATATATTGTTTAAATTTAATCACTAAACATTTAACAATATACAATAAAAACTCATAACAACAATAAGGCTTATCGTTTTGAGGAAGAGTTACATATGAAGACTTACTAATTCTTGATGATTAGATATAAAAAAAGCCCTCCATTAAAGGAAAGCTTCTCACTGGTTTTGTCACAAACCACGGATAATCATTTGATTATCACAACACAACGTCTTATTTACTATTTGTGTTTTCTTAAAAACACTTAGCGGTCTGGACGGGACTCGAACCCGCGACCCCCTGCGTGACAGGCAGGTATTCTAACCAACTGAACTACCAAACCGTTGCGTTATTGCGGTTGCAAAGATACACTGCATTTTTCATTTCACAACTATTTTTAACTTTATTTTCAACTAAAATGAAAATTAAATAAATTTCTGACGTTCGACCATATACGTGGTCAAGATTTTGTCGAATCCTTCTTGAACATCAACCCCTACATAATTGATTTTATATTGCCCACACTTCATGCGTAAGTCCTTGAAATACGATACTATAGCTGCCTCGTAGTTGGCTTGTAATGCTTCTGGGTACAAATCCACGGCCCCACCTGACTCCACGTCCACAAAACGCTTAGGCGTATTGTCAAACTTAAAATTATATTCGGTGGCTTTGTCATAGACATGAAACAACACCAATTCGTGTTTATTATGATTCAGATGGCGTAGCGCTTCAAATAATTGTTCTGATTCTTGATCGGGCTGAAGCATATCTGTAAACAAGAAAATCAATGAACGGCGGTGGAGCTTTTCAGCAATTTGATGTAATACCTCATAGGTTTTGGTACCTACTCCCTTTTGAGGGCTGCTCGTGGTGGAGTTCAAACGGTCCATCAGCATTTGATGGTGGCGCTCACTTCCTTTTTCTGGAGCGTAATAGTCCACCGCTTCCGAATACAAACTCAATCCCACAGCATCGCGTTGTTTTTTTAGGAGCTGCATCATGGCTGCTGCCGCTAAAGCTGAAAAACCAACTTTGTTTAGACTGTCAATGGAGTAATTTTTAAGTTTTGGATAATGCATAGAACTGCTATTATCTACAATCAAATGGCATCGCAAGTTGGTTTCTTCGTCATAACGTTTGGTATAGAGTTTATCTGTTTTAGCAAACAATTTCCAATCGATATGCCGCGTACTCTCACCATTATTATAAATTTTATGCTCGGCAAACTCCGCCGAAAACCCATGGAATGGACTTTTATGCATCCCAGAAATAAAACCTTCTACAATGGATTTAGCTAATAAATCAAAGTTTAAAAACCCAGAAGCTTCTTGTAATTCCTTTTGAATATCCATAGGCTCTAAACTAAAAAAGGTTTATCAATAAGACAAACCTTTTCAAACTTCTTTTTAAAAAGTGTATTTACAATAATGCGTCAATCGCTTCTGTGTAAACATTTTTTGGAGATACACCTACTTGGCGTCCAACAACTTCACCGTTTTGAAACACCAACACGGTTGGAATGTTTCGCACACCATATTTGGCAGCAAATTCTTGATTTGCATCTACATCCACTTTTCCTACTACGGCTTTGTCAGCGTATTCTGCACTGACTTCTTCAATGATAGGACCTACCATTCTACAAGGACCACACCATGCTGCCCAAAAATCAACCAATACAGGTTTAGTACTTTTTAATACTGTTTCTTCAAAATTTGCGTCTGTTATTTCTAATGCCATTTTGTTACTTTTAACTGTTTATAATTATATTTATTTGTGTATTCATATTAGATGTAATCTATGTAAGCAATCATCCTTAATAAGGTTTTTTTTCTTCCAGTTTGCCTAGATAATTTCCGACAAGAAAAACGAGACCAATAAGGATTTCTATTATGAAAACAATATTGAGTTCTGATTTTTCGACACAATTGACAACGCCAGTTAAAATTAGAAATAGTCCATAAAAATAAAAAAAAACTTTTCTAAATTTTGCTTTTCTAACCGCTTCTAATTTCATCAATTTAAGTGATGAAAAATTTAACAATGCGATCACTGCAAAAACTGTAAAAAGTATCAACAAACCTTTTATCATACCACTACCAATTGATTGCTTTTAATACGTTACAAAATTAATTAAAAAACTTTGAATCTAAATCGTTAACGATTTGTTTTACTTATGACCGAATTGTCGATTGCTATGAGTCCTTAATTTAATTTATAATATACCTCTTGCGCTTTTAATTCTTCTAACAGTTCTTGCGATATTTTAATTTTTTGCAAGCGACTGCTCATCTCTAATTTTAATTCTTCCTCATCATCATAGACCACAAATTTTAAGTTGTGGTTTCCCGAATGCATTTGTAAAAGGTCTTTAATACTTTGTACTTTTTCTTCTGATATTTCTTTGATGTTTAATTGGATAGATAGTTTTTTTGCATAGGATTCCATGATGTCATGCAGCAGCTGAAAACTATTGAATTGCAATCGGGGATCTCCTTTAGCCCCCGTATCACGGTTGGTCCATCCCTCTCTTATTAAAGCACGAACAAACACAAAATTATTGTGCATTAGAAAGTGTTTAAACTTCAAATATTCTTCGCCAAAAATCCGAAATTCGTGACTGTTCATATAGTCTTCAATGGTAAATGTGCCCCAGCCTTTGCCTTGTTTACTCACCCGGTGTTGTACATCCGTGACGACGCCTCCAAAGGAAATCTCTTTGTTTAAAAAGCTTGGCATATCATGAAACACAGAAATATCGCCATTACAGAAATTTTGCATTTCGAGTTTGAAATCATCTAAAGGATGTCCAGAAATATAAATTCCAACGACTTCTTTTTCACGGGCTAATTTTTCCATCGTTCCCCATGTTTCACATGGCGGAATTTCAGGCTCTTCTATCTGAACATCGCTTGATTCTCCAAATAAACTAACTTGTGCTGAGTTTTTATTTTCTTGGTAACGGTTGGCGTATTTAATGGTTTTTTCTAAAAAGGTAATCCCATCGCCTTCGTCTTGAAAATATTGTGCACGATGTGTATGTGGAAAACAATCAAATCCACCTGCATTGGCCAAGTTTTCGAATGCTTTTTTATTAGCTGCTCTTAAATCGATCCGTTTTGCCAAATCAAATATGGATTTATAAGGACCTTCATTTTTACGTTCCTCTACAATAGTTTTCACAGCACCATGACCAACGCCTTTTATAGCACCCATTCCAAAACGAACGGCGTTGTCTTTATTAACCGAGAATTTATAATAACTCTCATTGACATCAGGCCCTAATACATTTAATTTCATGCGTTTACATTCTTCCATAAAGAAAGTAACTTGCTTGATGTCGTTCATATTGTTGGACAATACGGCTGCCATATATTCTGCAGGGTAATGGGCTTTTAGGTACGCCGTTTGATAGGCAATCCATGCATAACATGTGGAGTGAGATTTGTTGAATGCATAACTTGCAAATTTTTCCCAATCCGTCCAAATTTTCTCTAATTTATCGGCAGCCATCCCTTTAGCAGCTGCTTGGTTGATAAACTTAGGTTTCATTTTATCGAGTACCGCAATTTGCTTTTTACCCATCGCCTTACGCAACACATCGGCCTCACCTTTTGTAAAGTCCGCCAGTTTTTGCGATAGGAGCATAACCTGCTCTTGATAGACCGTAATTCCGTACGTTTCCTCTAGGTATTCCTGCATTTCTGGAAGGTCATAACTAATCTCCTCATCCCCTTGTTTACGGCGAATAAAACTAGGAATATATTCAATTGGTCCTGGTCGATACAAGGCATTCATGGCAATTAAATCGGCAAAAACCGTCGGTTTTAAATCGCGCATATGCTTCTGCATTCCTGGTGATTCATACTGAAATACGCCGACGGTTTCCCCACGTTGGAACAGCTCATAAGTCAACTCATCATCCAATGGAAAATTATCAGGATCTAGTGTGATGTCGTGTTTAGCTTTTACAATTTTAACGGTGTCTTTTATGAGTGTTAAGGTTTTCAACCCTAAAAAATCCATTTTTAGCAGTCCTGCATCTTCCACCACAGAGTTGTCAAACTGAGTCACATAAAGATCGGAATCTTTAGCGGTAGCTATGGGCACATAATTGGTAATATCTCCAGGGGTAATAATCACCCCACAGGCATGAATTCCTGTATTTCTAAGCGATCCTTCTAATACCTGCGCCTGATTGATGGTTTCAGCCTCCAAGTCATCGCCATCCGACAAATTAAGCAACTGATTGATCAGCTCCATATCTTCTGATCTGAACTTCGCTTTTAGCTCCTTTTCAGGCGTATTAAAAATCTTATTCAGCTTGGCCATATTTGGGATCAGCTTTGCAATGCGATCGGCATCGCCTAAAGGCAAATCTAAAACTCTAGCCGTATCTCGAATAGACGATTTGGCCGCCATGGTTCCATAAGTAATAATTTGAGCCACTTGACTAGATCCATATTTTTGGATGACATAATCCATTACACGTCCCCGTCCTTCATCATCAAAATCAATATCGATATCGGGCATGCTCACACGATCGGGATTCAAGAAACGCTCAAAAAGTAAATCGTATTTGATGGGGTCAATATTGGTGATCCAAAGGCAATAGGCAACCACAGAACCGGCGGCTGATCCACGTCCAGGACCTACTGACACATCCATGGAACGTGCCACACGAATAAAGTCTTCTACAATGAGGAAATAGCCCGGATACCCTGTGTTTTCAATAGTTTTTAACTCAAAATCAAGGCGTTCTTTGATGTCTTCTGAGAGTTCTCCATATCGTTTTTTAGCACCCTGATAGGTCAAATGTTTTAAGTAAGCATTTTCTCCAAAATTACTGCCGTCTATTTCATCCGCTGGGTTTATAAATTGTTCAGGAATATCAAATTTTGGTAGTAAGACGTCCCGTGCCAATTCAAAGGGTTCAATTTTATCAACCACTTCTTGAATGTTTACAATGGCTTCAGGAACGTCTTTAAAAAGCGATTTCATTTCCTCAGTGGATTTGAAATAATACTCTTGATTTGGAAGCCCATAACGGTATCCGCGTCCACGCCCTATTGGAGTGGCTTGCTTTTCACCATCTTTGACACACAATAAGATATCATGTGCATTGGCATCTTCTTGATTGATGTAATAGGTATTATTTGTCGCAACTAATTTGACCGCATGTTTTTTGGCAAGACTGATCAATACTGGGTTGACACGATTTTCATCTTCTTGGTTGTGGCGCATGAGCTCCACATACAAATCGGCTCCAAATTTGTCTTTCCACCACAAGAGGGCTTCTTCGGCTTGACGCTCTCCAACGTTTAAAATCTTAGAAGGTACTTCGCCGTATAAATTTCCTGTTAGGACAATTAAATCTTCCTTATAGGTTTCAACAATGTTGCGGTCAATTCGTGGTAAATAGTAGAACCCATCCGTGTAGGCTTTGGACGACATTTTCACTAGGTTGTGGTAGCCTTTTTTGGATTTTGCTAGAAAGACGACTTGATAGCCGTTGTCTTTTTGAGATTTGTTGGTATGGTCTTCACAGACAAAAAATTCACAACCTACAATTCCTTTAATTTCTTGTGCGTCTGCGGGTTCATTGGCTGCTTCGGCGTCTTTATTTTTTTGACGAATGTCTCTATTATAATTGCCTATTTCTTTGACAAAATGAAAGGCTCCCATCATGTTTCCATGATCGGTAATTGCCACGGCAGGCATCTGATTATCTGAAGCAGCAGCGACTAAATTTTTGATACTGATAGTGGATTGTAAAACCGAAAATTGGGAGTGGTTATGCAGATGCACTACCTCTACATCATTCAGTATATCCGGAACTTCTGTTGTAATTTTTTGGGGGGTTACCGCCTCTTTTTCTTGTTGGATTCGTGCCGCAATTTTGGCCGATTCTTGTTTGAGATTGACATGCTTTAAACCAATGGGTGTGATTTCCTCCGGATTTTCGGACTGAAAGCGTTCGTAAAAATCGTTTGAAGCTTGCAATTGATCAATGGTAAATTCTTTACGTCGAATTAATTCCAAAAAACAACGGGTAGTGGCTTCTACATCGGCGGTAGCATTGTGCGCTTCTCCAAAGGGTTTATGAAATAAAAACTGGTGTAGTTCTGTCAGTGTTGGTAATTTAAACTTCCCACCTCTACCTCCAGGAATTTGACACATGGAAGCTGTTTTTTCGGTACAGGTATCCAAAACAGGGAGTTCACTCAAGGGTGATGCGACTTGTAGGCGGTGAAATTCACAGCCCATAATATTCAAATCAAAACCTAGATTTTGACCGACTACAAAAGTGGTTTTTGAAAGTGCGATATTGAACAGTTCTAACACTTCGGAAAATGCCAAGCCTTGCTCGGTTGCTAATTCTGTGGAGATGCCATGAATTTTTTCGGCATCGTAAGGGATATTAAATCCGTCTGGGCGTATGAGATAATCTTGATGCTCGATACAATTTCCGAGATCGTCGTGCAATTGCCATGCAATCTGAATACAGCGCGGCCAATTGTCGACGTCGGTAATGGGTGCATTCCAACGCTTTGGCAAGCCAGTAGTTTCGGTATCAAAAATTAAGTACATAGGTGTATTTTATGAGCGATCAACAGAAGCCTAAATATAGAACTATTTAGGGGTTTGAGTACACCTAAATGCTATTAATTATAAACAAATTAGTCCCTATGATTGTGAATGAAAAAGATGTTTAAAATTGTAGTAAATTGCATTTTTGTTTAATGATTTAAAATATAAATTAAACATAATCAATTATTTATGTTAAAATGTGATATTTTTTTGGGAGTAATCAAATTCTTTAGTACGTTTATTTGATTTTTGACCCCAAGTCTAAATTTTCATAAAATAAGTTTATCATAAGTTAAGACAAGGGGAGACTAAAAATCGCACCTTTTTGCAGTGTCTCTTTATTTTAATAATGGGACTCTCTTAGCGGAGCTGTGGGGTGTTTAGAAAAAATAATGGTGTTTATAACAAGTCTGTGAACATACGTTGCGCCATAGTTTTGCTACACATTTATTAAATAATGGTACCGATATCCGCCTTATCAAGGAGTTATTAGGACATCGTTCTATAAAAAATAACAGGAATATACGCATGATAGAGAGCCCAATTGACACGCTTATTAGAGTTCAAAACTATGGTAAACAACAGTTTAGTGAAAATAATTTAACAATCAAACATAATGGAAATATCGGTACTAGTACCGACATACAGTAGTTGTACGCAAGCTGAAAAAGCATTATGAAAAATAAATTCTTATTACTGACCTTGACAATTATATTTGGTTACCAATTTAGTTTTGGACAAGAAAGTGCATTGATTGAATTTAATACTGATGATTTAATTGGAGTATGGTATCCAAAATATAATCGTGGTAAACTTGACTTGACTTTTGAAAAAAAAGTAACAACTGAACACAAGTACGGATTAAGTATTGAAATATTAAAAAACGGAGAATTCCGAAATCGATATTCTGCACCTTGTGGAAATGACACAATGCTTCGGACTCATAATTTCAGTGGAAAATGGAGTCTGAATGAAGATGAGTGGATAATAACCACATCTAAACCAATTAATCGAAAAGGAACAGTTTATAAAATTGTGGAATTAAAACCTGATAAGTTAGTTCTTGCCGAAATTAAAACGGAATAAAGCCAACGTACAACAACGTGTATAATTAATTGCTTTGGCAATTACCCACAATTAAAAAAAATCAAAATGAACATAAAAAATACAATAAATATTGGAATTTTAATAGTTCTAATATCGAGCTGTACTAATAAACTTGTCTATAATTCTGTTAAAAACGGCTCACAATGTTATGATAGAGCTGGATATTGGTACAACAATAAATGTTGGAAAGATTTTGAAGATGAAGGTATCTCAAAAACAAAAATCGATTCTACTGAATCTGTACAAATGAAAATAATTAAAAAGTCAAAATTTATAATTGATAATCAAACTTATCCTTTTATTGCTTTTTTGCCAATAGAAGAAGATGAAGGTATGTTGCTTATTGCCGTTTATGGTACAAAAGACAATTATAAAACATTAATTTTTCCAACAGAAAAGAAAAAAATTAAGAACGGAATATTTGAAACAACTGTCTTACTTTTTAACGGAGATGCTATATCTGGAACATTAGATAAAAAAAACAAATTGAATGGAACAGCAACAGTAAACATTATTGATTTGGACATTTTAGATATTGAAATAAGTGGAAAGATTTTAAATAAAAAAAATAGCGATACTAAAGATTTTACATTTAAAACAAATGAAGCAGTCACAGGTGCTGGAAACAGCCACATAGAAATAAAAGGAAATGAAGCCTATTTGTCTGGTGATTTGGGAACAATAACTTATTCACAAATAAAAAACCTAATAAAAAATAACCCCGAAATAAAAACAATTGTAATGACACAAATATCGGGTTCGGTAAATGATGCTGTTAATATGCACACGGGAAGATTGTTGCGTGAAAATGGATTTACAACCAAAGTTTTGTCAGATAGTGACATTGCCTCTGGTGGTGTTGATTTATTTTGTGCTGGGAAGAATAGAATAGTAGAAAAAGGTGCAAAAATTGGAGTACATTCTTGGTGCTGCGTAAATGATTTAACAGCAATTGAATTACCAAAAGAACATCCAGCACATAAATATCAGTTAGAGTATTTTACTATGGCTTTAGGTTCTGAAAAAGGAACTGCTTTTTACTTCTATACATTAGAAGCAGCAACATTTGACAGCATTCATTATATGTCTGATGAAGAAATTGAAAAATGGAATATCGCAACAGATTTTAGAAAATAACAAATAACTATGGCTGACACGGTGTATCAGTAATAGCCGTTTAAATGAGAAAACAAGAGTATAAAAATAAAACAAAGGTCAATACAAAACCGAAAGGTTTATAAGTAAAATCCGCTACTACTCATACACAAAACCGTTGGCAATAATTAAAAACAAGGACATATAAAAATGCTTTTTAACCATAAATCAGAAACATTCATAGAAATTGATTCTGCAAAAATATATTTTGAAAAAATAGGAAATCCTAAAAAACAACCTTTGATTTTTTTACACGGAGGATTTGGGAATATAGAAAATTTTAACGGAATTATTCCTTTACTTAAAAATGAATATCACTTAATCGGAATTGATAGTAGAGGTCAAGGTAAATCTACATTAGGCGATAATGAACTTTCTTATGCTCGTATTGAAAAGGATATTGAAATAATTATTGAAAAATTAGATTTAATGAATCCTATCATTATAGGGTTTAGTGATGGAGGAATATCAGCTTTACGTTTGGCTTGTTTTAATAAGTTAAAAATTGACAAATTGATAGTTATTGGCTCAAGCTGGCATTCAAAATCACTTGAAAATTCCAAGGTGTTTTTAGAATCTATAACCTCAGAAAAATGGAAAGAAAAATTCCCAGAAACATTTGAATCCTATGAAAAACTAAATCCTCAACCCAATTTCGATAATTTAACGAATGCTATTGTGAAAATGTGGCTTGATGAAAAGAAAACGGGACATCCTGATGAAAATGTTCAAAATATAAATTGTTCAACATTAATAGTTCGAGGAGATAATGACCATTTGATTAATAAACATTCCGCATTTGAGTTGTCGGAATTAATCAAAGGTGCTCACTTTGCGAACATTCCATTTTGTGGACACGAAGTTTATATTGACCAAAAAAGTGTGTTAATGAATATTATTAATCAATTCTTAGAAAAATAACTACTAGCAACAACGTGTTATAAAATATAGCTGTTAAGTGCTAATCCGAAAGGTTTGTGCTTATTTACAAAGTCCGCCAAATCTTTTTGATTTGGCTTTTAAAATTTATAAGATAAAAAAAATACAACGTTTTGGCTCAGTGCAAACTTGAAAATTTATTACTTTCTACTGCCCTACTTGCCATACACTAAACGTTGGCAACAATTTAAATATGACTAAAAAACTAGTAACATTTGGAGAAGTAATGATGCGTTTATCTCCACCCGGGCATTTGAAATTTTCGCAAGCGAACTCTTTCGACATTGTTTATGGAGGGGGTGAAGCAAATGTAGCCATATCATGTGCATACCTTGGTATGAAAGCTGCTCACATGACTCGTTTTCCAGATACTGCCTTAGGAAAAGCAGCAACACAATTTTTACGGAAAAACTGGCTAAATAGCGACCAAATTATTTACGGTGACAACAAATTAGGTATGTATTTTTTAGAAAAAGGAGCTGTACATAGACCAAGTGTTGTTGTATATGAAAGAGAAAACTCTGCTTTTTCTAAAATACAGCCAGACATGATTAACTGGGAAGAAGTTTTAGAAGGTGCCGATTGGTTCCATTGGACAGGTATTACCCCTGCAATTTCAGAGGGAGCTGCCATGTCCTGTTTAGAAGCTATTAAAACAGCAAATAAAATGGGAATTACAGTCTCTGGCGATATCAATTCACGAAAAAATATGTGGAAATATGGAAAAACCATGCAAAAAATTATACCTCAATTAGTAGAACATTGTAACATCGTAATAACTAGCCCTAGAGGTATTTATGAAATATTTGGACTTGGTCGAATAGGAGGTAAATTTAAAGACTCTGCTGCTCAACTTATGAAAGCATACCCAAAAATTAAAAAAGTTGTGGGAAAAAAAAGGAAATCAATAAGTGCTTCGGAGCAAACAATACAAGGAAGATTTTGGACTGGAAAAGAATTTATAAAAACCGAAATGCTTAACATTTCTCATGTTATTGATCGTGTTGGTACAGGAGATGCCTTTGCTGCAGGTTTAATCTATGGATTATTACATTACGAAGATGAATTGGAAGCTCTAAATTTTGCTACAGCTGCTTGTGCATTAAAACACACCGTCATGGGAGATGTAAATATGGTATCTTTAGAAAATATAAAGAGCTTGATGGACGGAAATACTTCTGGTGATTTAAAAAGATAAAAATTAATAAAAACCCACTCAATACGCCGTATAAAATTAATTTCTAGTACCCTTCCACTTTCGCACGAAATCGAAGATTCGACAAAGTCAATCCTTTCGTGTCGTACTCAGCTCCTCAAAGCCTAAAGTCTTCGAAAATAAAAAAAACTAAAGCGACCCCTCAGTCACAGGCAATTTATAAATAACCCCTTCAGAGAAATTCATCACCCGCTCGCCGTCAGCGGTATAAGCATTAAAGTAAAAAGAGCCAGTCACCGTTCCATTGACTACATCAAGTTCGTCAATAGTAATCGTACCATCACTCACATACACAATGCTTGCGTTTCCAGAATTGTTGGTTGAATACATGAATTCTCCTTCAGAATAGGTTGCTAAAGCAGTCGCGTTAGCTCCTAAAGTAAATGTCCCTAAAGCTACTGTAGGTACCATTAGCGTGAGCATTCCGTTACCATCTGTTCCAGTGAATGTTAAGACACCTGTCGTGCCCGCTACCAAAGTAGTAGTAGAAGATCGCCATGTAAAATCACCGTTTTTCAAACCTACAAAAGCAGGCAAACTCGATTCTATATTATCTTGACACCCAAAAAGAGTCAGTATTATAAGTAGAGAAGAGAATAATGTTTTCATAACTAAGGTTCTTTTTAAGAATGGGACAAATTTTATTTGTAATTGATCAATTGAGTACCTAAATTCAAAAGTATAAAAAAAATAAACAAAAGGTTGTAGAAAGTAAAAATATAGTATATTTGTGCTCTCATTAATAACCGAGGTCGAGAACCTCACAAATTAATTATTATGCCAGTAAAAATTAGATTACAAAGACACGGTAAAAAAGGAAAACCTTTTTACTGGATCGTAGCAGCTGATGCGCGTTCAAAAAGAGACGGTAAATACCTTGAAAAATTAGGAACTTACAATCCAAACTTCAACCCTGCACAAATTGAACTTAATGTCGATGGGACTGTAAAATGGCTTCAAAATGGAGCACAACCTACAGATACTGCAAAGTCAATTTTATCTTACAGGGGAGTGATGTTGAAAAATCACCTTGTTGGTGGTGTTCGTAAAGGCGCTTTGACTGAAGAACAAGCAGAAGCTAAGTTTCAAGCTTGGGTAGAAGAAAAAAATGCCAAAGTGGATGCTAAGAAAAGTGATTTAGTAAAAGTAAAAGAAGCGGAAGCTGCAAAACAGTTTGAAGCTGAAAAAGCAACTAATGAAGCACGAATTGCTGCTGCTGCACCAGTTGTAGAAGAAGTAATTGAAGAAGCGGCTCCTATCGTAGAAGAAGCTACTACTGAAGAAGCTGCACATGTTGAAGCTGTTACTGAAGAAGCTGCACCTGTTGAAGCTGTTACTGAAGAAGCTGCACCTGTTGAGGCTGCTACTGAAGAAGCAACTCCAGAAGCACCAGCTACTGAAGAAAAATAAAAAAATAAATTTTTTTTATACCTTTAAAACCTGGCAAATTTGTCAGGTTTTTTTATGCATTGAATCATGACAAAAGAAGATTGTTTTTATTTAGGTAAAATTGTCAAAAAATATAGTTTTAAAGGAGAACTCCTCGCAAAACTAGATACGGATCAACCCGATATTTATGAGAATTTAGATGCCATTTTCATTGAGGTGAATGGTACTTTGATTCCGTTTTTTATTGAAAAATCACAACTGCATAAATCGGATTTACTCCGACTGAAGTTTGACGATGTTACAGATGAAGCTGACGCCGATGCCTTGATGAAATGCGACCTTTACTTGCCTTTAGATTCGCTGCCAAAACTTGAAGGCACTAAATTTTATTTTCATGAAATTATTGGATTTCAATTGAATGATGAAAATTTTGGTCCTGTGGGTACCGTCAAAGGAGTGAATGATTCTACAGCTCAAGCCTTGTTTGAAGTGGACCGCAATGGAATTGAAATCTTGATTCCAATGAATGATGATTTTATTAAAAACCTAGATCGAGACGACAAAACAATTACAGTCAACACCCCTCCTGGTTTGATTGAATTATACTTAGAATAATGTCAAAACCCTTTCGATTTAAACAATTTAGCGTTGCGCAAGACCGGTGTGCCATGAAAATTGGGACGGATGCCGTTTTATTAGGTGCATGGACAAGCTTAGATTTGAAACCTAATGCTATCTTAGACATTGGTGCTGGAACAGGGATTTTAGCGTTGATGATGGCACAAAGAAGTGGAGCCGAACTTATAGACGCTCTTGAAATTGACGACGACGCCTACGAACAATGTGTCGAAAATTTTGAAACCTCTGATTGGAGTGACCGTTTGTTTTGTTACCATGCATCTCTCGATGAATTTACAGCAGAAATCGAAGATCAATATGACTTGATTATTTCAAACCCTCCTTTTTTTACAGACACCTTTAAAACAAAAAATGAAGTGCGAAATCAAGCACGATTTGAAGATGCCATGCCCTTCACCGAACTTATAAAATCAGTTTCCAAATTACTATCCTCTAATGGAGAGTTTAATGTGGTCATTCCTTTTAGCGAAGAATTTTCATTTACTAAGTTAGCAGCAAAAGAAGATTTATACCCTTCAAAAATTTTACATATAAGAGGACAAGAATCGAGTCCTTTAAAGCGCAGTATGATTTGTTTTACGTTCAAAAAACAAACCGCCCAAACACACGAACTCATTATTGAAATCGCGCGACACCAGTACACTAAAGAATATACATTGCTTACAAAAGATTTTTATTTAAAATTGTAGAGTTTTCAAGCGGAATAAGTATTTTTGTATTCACATTATCTAATTCTCATTTTTGATTGTATAAAATTGAATTAAAAACAAAAATTACCGATGAAAGCAGATTTATTTGAAGCACCTGACTATTACAATTTAGATGATTTATTATCTGAAGAGCACAAACTCGTAAGAAGTGCAGCTCGTGACTGGGTCAAAAGATATGTCTCTCCAATTATAGAAGATTATGCGCAACGTGCAGAATTTCCAACTCAAATTATTGGTGGTTTAGCAGAAATTGGTGCCTTTGGACCTTACATCCCCACTGAATATGGTGGCGCAGGGTTGGATCAAATTTCTTATGGACTGATCATGCAAGAAATTGAACGTGGAGATTCTGGTGTTCGAAGTACAGCATCTGTACAATCCTCATTAGTAATGTATCCCATATGGAAATATGGAAATGAAGCACAACGTCAAAAATACTTACCAAAACTAGCCAGTGGCGAATGGATTGGTTGTTTTGGGTTGACTGAGCCTGACCATGGAAGTAACCCTGGTGGCATGACTACTAATTTTAAAGATATGGGTGACCATTATCTTTTAAACGGAGCAAAAATGTGGATCTCAAACTCTCCAATTGCAAATGTAGCAGTAGTATGGGCAAAAAATGAAGAAGGACGTATTCACGGATTGATCGTGGAGCGTGGAATGGAAGGATTTACAACACCTGAAACCCACAATAAATGGTCGTTACGCGCAAGTTCTACAGGAGAACTTATTTTTGATAATGTTAAAATTCCAAAAGAAAACTTATTACCTAACAAATCTGGTCTTGGCGCACCACTTGGCTGCTTGGATTCAGCACGATACGGAATCGCATGGGGTGCCATTGGTGCCGCAATGGATTGTTACGATACCGCTTTAAGATATAGTAAAGAACGTATTCAATTTGGAAAACCAATTGGTCAATTTCAGTTGCAACAAAAGAAACTTTCGGAAATGATTACCGAAATCACCAAAGCACAATTACTGACATGGCGTTTGGGTGTGTTGAGAAATGAAGACCGTGCAACTACCGCACAAATTTCAATGGCAAAACGAAACAATGTAGACATGGCTATAAAAATTGCACGTGAAGCCCGACAGATGTTAGGCGGCATGGGAATTAGCGGCGAATACAGCATTATGCGTCATTCCATGAACCTTGAAAGCGTGATTACTTATGAAGGAACACACGACATTCATTTGTTAATTACAGGATTTGATATCACTGGATTAAATGCATTCAAATAAATTGAATTTAATAAACAGACGTTTAAATAGTATTGCACTCACACTAACTGTGGGACTCACTTTTTTTGGTTGTAACTCAACTACAGATTTCCCTACCGGAAATACTGTTACAGAAACTACAGAAACTACAGAAACTACTGCCGCACCAGAAAACTTCAAACTCATTGCTCTTGGCGATAGCTATACCATTGGGCAAAGTGTGTGTGATGACTGTCGGTTTCCAGCACAGTTAAAAGACAGTTTGCAAGCACGCTATACAGAACTTGACACTTTTAATCTAGAAATCATTGCACAAACAGGGTGGACTACTACCAATTTGAAAAATGCCATTTCCAGTGCCGAACCACCAACTGATTTTGATTTGGTAACCCTTTTAATTGGCGTGAATAATCAATATCAAAATAGACCTTTTGAACTGTACGAAACTGAATTTATTGAGTTAATTCAGACCGCAATTTCATTAGTTGGAGGCGATGCTTCTAAACTAATAGTAGTTTCTATTCCAGATTATGCCTACACTCCATTTGGTCAAGGAAGTAATGCCTTAAATATTAGCTCACAGCTTGAGTTATACAACAACTATGCACAAACCTATTGCGCAGAAAACAACTTAAAATACGTATACATCACTGATATTACTCAGCAAGGATTGACCAATACAGCATTGGTAGCTTCAGATAATTTACATCCATCGACGCTTGCTTACACAAAATTCGTAGAACGAATTTTACCACTAGCTTTAGAAATTTTAGAATAAATACTATTGGTACTAAGGACTTAGTCTTCAGGCGCTAATTCAATTTCGAGACCTTCCATTTCTGGAGTGATTTGAATCTGGCATCCCAAACGGCTATTGGGCTTGACATTAAAAGCTTCACTAAGCATTGCTTCCTCATCGTCTTGCATTTCACGAAGTGGGTGTTCCGTTAATACATAGCATTGACAAGAGGCGCACATGGCCATACCACCACAAATTCCAATAGTTCCTTCGGGAGCCAGTTCGTAAAGTCGAACCACCTCCATAAGATTTAAAGCCATATCCACCGGGGCAGCGATTTCATGTAATTTACCATCACGATCAGTGATTTTTATTTGTACATCTTGATCCATTAATTTATTGATTTTACAACGGCTTTAGGAGCTTCTTTACGAGTCCCATCAAAACCATCGATACCGCTTACGGTTGTATATTTTAAAACATAGCGTTTACCAGGATTTATAATCTGATAAGCAGCCTGACACATGAGGGTTGCTTCGTGGAATCCACAAAGAATAAGTTTCAATTTCCCAGGATAGGTATTGACATCTCCAATAGCAAAAATCCCCGGAATATTTGTTTGATAATCAAGTGCATTATTAACCTTGATGGCATTTTTTTCGATTTCAAGACCCCAATCGGCAATAGGTCCGAGTTTTGGCGACAATCCAAATAGTGGAATAAAATGATTCGTTTCAATTCGCACAGGCGATTCTCCAGACTTGGTTACTTCAATTGCTTCCAATTGATGTTCTCCAATAAGAGCAGTGACCTCAGCTGGAGTAATCATATTGATTTTTCCTGCATTTTTAAGCTCTTGAACTTTGTCTACAGAATCTAAAGCCCCTCTAAATTCATTACGTCGGTGGATTAAAGTGACTTCGCTAGCCACCTCACTTAGAAAAATACTCCAATCCAAAGCCGAGTCGCCTCCCCCTGAAATAACAACTTTTTTATTACGGTAGACTTCAGGGTCTTTAATGATATAAGCAACGCCTTTATCTTCATAAAATCTTATGTTATCTAGCTGCGGCTTGCGCGGTTCAAAACTCCCAAGCCCCCCAGCAATTGCAACTACTGGAGCTTTGTGTTGGGTCCCTTTATTGGTAGTCACAACAAAAGATCCATCTGTTTGTTTCTCGATCGTTTCAGCCCGTTCACCTAAAGTAAAACCAGGTTCAAATTGTTTGCATTGTTCCAATAGTTTTTCAGTGAGATCACCCGCTAAAATTTCAGGATAAGCAGGAATGTCGTAAATGGGTTTTTTGGGGTAAATTTCAGAACATTGTCCACCCGCTTGTGGCAACGCATCAATTAAATGACACTTCATCTTTAAAAGTCCTGCTTCAAAAACTGTGAACAACCCCGTTGGTCCCGCGCCAATAATTAAGATATCTGTTTCAATCATTTTTTAAACTTCAATATTTATGACCGATTGGATCTGTGGCGCATATTTTTTAATGGTCATTTCAACTCCGGACTTGAGTGTCATTTGATTGACACTACAAGAAGAACAAGCACCAACTAATTGCACTTTGACTACTTCGTCATTTTCAATAGCAATGAGGTTGATATTACCGCCGTCATTTTCAAGGAATGGACGGATTTCATCCAAAGCTTTTACAACATTTAGTCTAATTTCTTCTGAACTCATAGCCTTTATTTTTTGACCGCAGAACAGCCTGCCATCGTGGTTATTTTTATTGCATCCGTAGGAGGAAGTGCCGTATTTCGGCGCACAACTTCTTGTGCCACATTTTGAGTAATTTTATTGAAGGCTGCTTCAATAGGCGTTGCTTCTTGCATGGCTGCTGGTCGACCTAAATCTCCTGCTTCTCTTACACTCTGTACCAAAGGAATATCACCTAAAAATGGGATGTTTAAATCTTCAGCCAAATGCTTCGCCCCTTCCTTTCCAAATATGTAATATTTATTATCTGGTAATTCCTCTGGAGTAAAATACGCCATATTTTCAATGATCCCTAAAACAGGAACATTGATACTTTCTTGTTGAAACATGGCAACGCCTTTTTTGGCATCGGCGAGTGCCACAGTTTGAGGGGTACTGACCACCACAGCTCCTGTAATTGGTAAGGATTGCATGATACTCAAATGAATATCCCCCGTTCCTGGAGGTAAATCAATCAGAAGAAAATCCAACGCTCCCCAAGCTGCATCAAAAATCATTTGATTCAATGCTTTTGCAGCCATAGGTCCTCTCCAAACAACAGCCTGATCGGGCTTTGTAAAAAAGCCTATTGATAAAACTTTAACGCCGTAATTTTCAACAGGTTTCATTTTTGATTTTCCATCTACATTGACCGCTAGCGGTTTTTCGTTTTGAACATCAAACATAATAGGAATGGATGGCCCATAGATATCGGCATCTAAAATCCCTACTTTAAACCCCATTTTGGATAGCGTCACCGCAAGGTTAGAAGTTACTGTCGATTTACCGACGCCTCCTTTTCCTGATGCAACGGCTACTATATTTTGAATTCCAGGTATGGACTTTCCTTTGATTTCATTTTTAGGTTGTGTAGAAGCCTCTACTTTTACATTCACTTTGATCTTTGCTTTGGCATATACCAACTCGTGAATTGTTTTTAGAATGTCAACTTCTGTCCGTTTTTTGGCTTGTAAGCTTGGATTGGAAATAGTGATGTCCACAATGACCTCGTCTGCAAAAACCATTATATTTTTAACAGCCTTGCTTTCGATCATATTTTGACCTTCGCCTGGGACTGTAATCGTTTTGAGCGCTTGCTCAATATCTTGTTTATTAAATTTCAAAGTTTCTAATTTAGATGGATTCTAAAGTACAAATATACTATGAAATGTTTTAAAA
>Ga0233438_10000286_pt1 | contig 68196 bp, 67 predicted proteins | sample SI_123_September_FD_182720 | JGI IMG/M metagenome (GOLD analysis project Ga0233438, IMG submission 182720) | Seawater microbial communities from Saanich Inlet, British Columbia, Canada - SI_123_September2016_10_MG | ecosystem: Environmental > Aquatic > Marine > Inlet | place: Canada: British... | reverse complement strand
TCCCAGCAGGTCCTGAACTCAGGTATAGGGAATCTGTGCCACCATTAGCCTGCAAAAATCTAAAGCCCTGACTTGCTTCATCATAGGAAACGGAAATATCAGTAAAGCCATCGGCTTTTAGAGCCGCATCCATTGCATAAGCTAATGGCTCTGCAGAAACTTGGTTGTCGACGAAGTCCGCGGGACTGTGAATACCCAAGATTGTTGGGATATCAAGGGTAGTCATGGTTTCTGCACCACCACTCGTTATTCTAGTAAATTTAACGTTATGCGACGCAGCCGCTGTAAAGTCAAATGATTTACCATCCCCAAATCGTTCGTTGATGACATTGGTAAGTTCAAAGGCAATTTCTGAGCCCGATAACTTTTGTGACGAGCCCGCGAGGTGCTCTAATCCTATATTTATCGCTGGAGAGTCATCAATACTTAGACTAAATATATTCGATAGTGCGGCTCTGGTCATCGCGCCATCAGTAAAATCAATACCGTCACTATTGTTTGTAAGATTGAGATCGTCAATGTAAACAGAGTCTTCCGCTACGGCAAAATTAACACTGGCTGGCTGAGAATCTGTTGGCGTCGAAAGGTTATCGAACGAGTACTTTTTATACAGAGTACCCAGAGTTACCAGATACTTCTCACTCTCGGCACTGGTTTTCTGTAACTCCAGAAGCTCGGATTGGGTTTTAACTTCACCATACTTGTTTACAAAGTATTGGTCACCAGCAGTATCCGACGCCTGGATCAATGCAGAGTCAACCGCCTGATCATCAATGTAAACATAGGTCTGCCATTTGTTGAATGGCACATCAGCTGTAGCCTCTGCAGTCTTTACATAATAAATAGTAGCGAGGTGGCTAGAACCGGAAGTACCGTAAACTGTTAACGATGTTGTCTTGTTATAGGTTTCAGGCTTCGCTGGATTAAAGGTTTCAGTAATTGGAACGGCGTCCGATGGCAGGTTAAGTCCCAGCTCTACTTCGGTAGTCGGCAGAAACTCAGATACTGTAGCGCGGGGAATAGCCAGTGCGCTCATGGGCTCACCAAAGTCAGCTTTGTTGGTCGAATCCACCGGCAGTGCCTGCAGAGCCTGACCGGCACTGTTAACCATCTGGTTTTGCTCATTCAGCATAAAGGCGCCATTTCGAGTGTAGATTTTAGTGCCGTCTGGAGATTCCAGAGGGAAGAAACCATCACCGGTAATTGCCAAATCCAGAGAGTTTGCAGAGAACTCAATATTGCCCTGACTGAACTCCTGGCTCACCTCTTTCAGAGATACACCACGACCAATAACACTGGACGCTTTCTGTAGTGGAGAGGTTGCAAAAATATCGCCAAAGTCAGCATCGGAGCGTTTAAAGCCCGAGGTACCCGAGTTAGCAATGTTGTTTGAGGTTACAGATAGCTCCGTTGTCGCTGCGTTAAGACCTGTAAGTGAGGTATAAAATGACATTCGTTATTCTCCTTATTACCTTATAAATTCTTTGATTAAATTCCAATTCGCTCGACTTCAGTCAGCGTGACAAAATCGCCATCACCAACCTCAAGTGATAATTCTTGTGCTTCCGGATCCCAGCTCACACTCTTAACCTGAGCCATGGTGGTGACAGGTGCAGCTTCGAGTTTGCCGTTGCGCACAATGCTGGCATTCATCACATAGCTACCATTAGCCGCCAGCTCGCCTTCGCGGTTGTAGCCGTTCCAATTCAGGTCCAGACGCCCAGGAAGCTGTGCGCCCTGAGTTTCACGGAAAACCAAATCTCCGGAAGCCGGATCATAGACACTAAAGATCACCGACTCAGCACCATTGGGCAGGTCGATAGATCCCTGAGATATAGCACCATCGCCACCATCAAAGTAACCGCCTTCAACAGCCACTTTCTTACCCACCAGATTGGCGCCCGTGAGCATCTGATCCTGGCGCATGCCACTGACCATATCTTCCAAAGAAGCCTGCATACCTTTAATACCTTCAACCGAAGAGAACTGAGCCAGCTGGGCAACAAAAGCTTCGTTGTCCATGGGGTCCAATGGATTCTGGTTGGTTAGCTGAGTGGTTAGCAATGTCAAAAACGCATCGCGGCCCAACTCATCCTCGCCAGAAAGCGCTTCAATCTGCTGATCCGCATATTGGTCAGTGGTTAAAAACGAACTACTCGTTATATTGGCTACCATGTAAATTGTCCCTACGCTTTGGTGATATCAAGAGTGCGCATCATTAACTCACGCGCGGTATTAACAACTTCAACATTGTTCTGATAGCTTCTGGCGGAACCCATCATCTCAACCATTTCCGTTACTTCGTTAACATTGGATTCATAGACAAAGCCGTCTTTGTCGGCTTTGGGATTGCCCGGATCAAGAATTCTTCGGTTGGGAGTGCTGTCATCAGCCATGCCACTGACCCGGACGCCGCCCACATATTGCGCACCCTGAGTAGTCATCTCTTTATTGAGGAGAGCCTCAAATACAGGACGCTTGGCTTTGTAAGCCTCATCCGGGCTGGAAGCCAAAGTGCCGGCATTTGCCATATTCGATGCGGTAGAGTTCATGCGCACCATCTGGGCATTGAGGGCCGAGCCTGCTATTCCAAAAATATTATTAAATGACATAGTCTATTAATCTCCTCTAAGGGCCTTGCGCACTGCGCTGATATCGCCCTCAATAAATCTTAAAGTCGCCTGATACTGGGCTGCAGCTTTACCGTACTTGGCCTGCTCAACACTGAGCTCAACTGTGTTGCCATCCAGCGACGTGCTGAATGGAATGCTGTAAACCAGATCACCCTGGCCCTGGGCCGCTGCAGATTTGATATGGCCGCTCTGAGTAGTACTCAGGGAGTTCTGGGTCTCATTGAGCACCGCTTTGAAATCGAGATCTCGGGCTTTAAAATGTGGGGTGTCCACATTGGCAATATTCTGCGCAATCAATTCCATGCGCTGAGCACGCAAACCCAGTGCCCGTTCATGTATGCTAAAACCTGTATCTAAAATACTCATATCAAACCTATTAAAGTTTTTTTCCTGTCTGTCGATTGCTTACCTGTCGGAAAACATTTATCTCCATCCCAAGTAATGCAAAACAGATGCCAAGTCACTCGACAATGCCGCATTTAAATTACAATATCGTTTTAAATCATGTAGTTAAGGTTATTTTTCTATTTCAGGTTTGAATAGTTTGCCGCTTTTGTGGCAGCTTTTTGCCGCTGTTTATTGCCGCTCTGTCGGTATTGCGTCAGCTGATCTTGTGGCCCATACTCGCGCCATGACCAAGCTAACAACCACAATATGCATGCTGTTTTTAGGCTTTGCTGTCAGCGCTCAAAGCGCTGTCCCAGGCAATGCCCAAATCGATATTAATAAGCAGCTGCTGATTGATCGCGCCCAGGGCTGGGTCGCAGAGCAGGAACAACTGTCAGTGAGTCAGGTGCAGATTGTTGCCCTGGATCGGCGCCTAAAAGTACCGGCCTGCGACAGCGCCTATAGCATTAGTTTTCCCTATACCAACAGCAACCAGACAATTCTGGCCCAGTGCCCAGACAGTGATTGGAAAGCCTTTATCCGGGTAAAAATTCAGCCGCTGATTCAGGGTTTTGTGTATCGCCGAGACATGCAGCCCAATCAATCTCTGCGACCACAGGATATAGAGCAGACAGTGGTGCAACGGCCAGCCAGAACGCCAATGAAAAATCTTGAAAATTTAGCCAACAGCGGTAAGGGTTATATGCTGACAACTGCGGTGAAAGCTGGAGAAGTGGTGGTCAAGCGGCACCTAATGGAGAGCACGCAGGTGTTTCTCCTAAAGAGGGATGTGCTTGCAGGAGAGAGTATTAGCAGCAATGCTGTCAGCCAAATCAGCCGCGGCCTGAGATCGACCAATCCCAGCCAGCGCTTTCCTGGTCGACTGTTGGAACAGGCTGTGGCAGCCCGAGACCTCAGCGCCGACCATATTCTGTCGCGACGGGATTTCAATGTTAAGAATATGGTCATTATGACCACCAGCAACCTCAGCCGGGGACAAAAGCTCAGCGCGGATAACACTGTATTGAAAGAGTATTACGGTAATCTGCCAGAGGATGCTCTGCTAAGCAGAAAAGACATTGTGCAGATGGAAGCAATACGCAGCATAAGAACAAATCAACTGCTGCGTCTATCCGATCTAAGACCCGCCGCCATGATCAATAAAGGCGACAATGTGATGCTCAGTGTAGGCTCTGGCCTGTTAACAATCAGCGTTACCATGACCGCCATGGAAAGTGGTAAAATGGATCAACAGATAACATTATTGAACCCTGAGTCTGCTGAAACAGTGCGTGCATTAGTCACAGGCCCAGGTCAGGCCCGCGGCCTGTAAGGCTTGCAGGCCAGGCTGCAATTAAATTAAAATTAATGTAATTTTGCCCTATAGAAAATTCTAATGCTGCCGATATACTGAGAAGACAGAGTAATTTGTAAGCATATTGCTTGAGGTAAAAGATATGACAGATCCAATTTCACAACTTGGCAGAGCTTCGGTTCAGTTAAACCCGAATGCAGACCAGGTAAAAAACAAGCAGGCTGATGCCGGTGCTGTAGACAAAGTTGCAGCCAAGCCCCAGCAAGATGAAGTAATTCTTAGCGAAGCTGCGGAGCTTGCCCTGTCCGAGGCGGATTTTGATGCTGAGAAAGTAGCGCGCATCAAGCAGGCAATCGAAGAAGGCAATTATCCACTGGATGCCAAACGCATTGCCGAGAGCTTCGTTTCACTCGAGAAAATGATTGGCGGGAAATAATAATATTAGGGCTGGTTATTTACTAACCAGCGCTATCTTATTAGCCCCATTAAAAGTATCTTAGCGCTATGGAAAATTCAGAATCAGAATACTTCTCCCAGGTGCTACACAAGGCTCAGGCATTAAAGGCCGTGCTCGAAAGTGAGTTCGAGGCACTCAAACAGAAAGACCTTAGCAACTTCGAAATATTACAAACTCAAAAGCTCGAAATCCTCACCTTTCTGGGTGATCAGGATCTGCTTGAGCGGGTCAAAACCTACAGTGAGGATCCGCAGACCACCGCCAATACTCTGGCCCTGTGGGATGAAGTTATGGATCTTATCGCCGGATGCAAAGATTTGCATCGCCGCAATGAAGTGCTGATTACCCGCAAGTTAGAGACCATTCGCGGCGCCCTACAGACGATTCAGTCTCCTGACCCCCAGAGCACAGTGGAAGTCTATGACCGGCTGGGCAAGTTGCGCTCCAACCGCAGTCGCCAAACCATGGGCGACGCCTGAACCTTCTATTCCCCGGGGTTATCCTCAGGCTCCATACCTTTTAGCCAGTACACCCAGGATAAAATTACCGCTACGGCCACATACAGATTCTCGGGAATTTCCTGGTTGAGTTCCAGCTGACTGAGCAATGCCACCAGCTGCGGATCCTCGGCAATATGCACCCCCTGTTTGCGCGCTTCAGCAATAATAGCCTCGGCCACCCCATCTTCACCTTTTGCGGTCAATAATGGTGTCGGGTTTTTGCCATATTCCAAAGCTACGGCTTTCTTGCTCGGCCTGTAACTCATGTGCGCACATCCACCACATGGCCAGGGCTACTGAGAGCAGGATCAAGGCCCGGCCTGGTTGCGTTTAGTACGGTGATTTTATTGAGCTGCAAACCAAAACTTTGTAGTTCGTATTCCAACTCAGAGGTTGCCGTGCGGGCCAGCTGTGCCACCGCAGCTCGCTCAGCCCACATAATCATCTCCAGACTGTTATCTGGTCTGAGGGTCGTCTTAAGCCACAGCTGACCCAACTCCTGAGACTCGGTGTGCAGATTGATAACCCAGTCTGCCTCCCCATGCTCACTGTCGTAGGGGCCTCGCTCAAACTGCACCTCAACCGGATTGGCATCGACAAATGGCAGGGTAAAACTATAGGACAGCTCTCGGTTTAGCTGTGCCTGCAAACTATCTAACTGGCGACTTTCAAGATTATCGATAGCAGCTTCAAGTTCCACTACCGCCTGGGTCTGGGACTGGGCCATTGCAAAGCGCAAAAGACCCCGGAGCCACTGTTTTAAATCCGGCCCAGTATGACTTTGGCCGCTGAGTAAAAACTCACCAAACAGTCCAGAATGCACTAGGGCATTTTTAATCATTTCCGGAGACAGCCGCCCCATGCTCTGCATAAGCTGGCTCAACTGCTGTGTCTGATCGCTGGCAGCAAGCTGAGTCAGCAGCCCGCTGAGGGATGCCGGCTGCAATAATTGTGCTGTAACCATAGCCTGATCCGGGCGATAGATCAGACTTAACAGCCGAGCTGATGGAGCCATTGATGGGGAGACTGGGGATGGCTGGGCACTGGCAATTGGTTTTAATGAACGCCCATAGACTGAGCCTTCGACTCGAAAATCGATTCTGTCACCCGGCTTGAATCTCTTGCTGCCCGGCCAATCAATCTCGCGGTTATTGAGAATTAACTTAAGCAGGTCGCCGCGGTTTTCAATGACGCCGCGAATGACCTGGTTATCTCTCAGGCCCAGATCTTTAGCCATCTGCTCAGAAACTCGAATCGCAACCAGCCCCTCCAAAAAAATCGGATTGGGTTTGGCCACAAAATTTAACTGCTCTGGACCCAGCAAATGGTCACCTTTCCCTTAACCGCACCCTAAGGATAATGCACCCAGGTTTTGCGCTCCTCACGGGCACTTTTCGCCTTGTCCATTTTGTCGCTGGACTGAGTAAAAATCACCCTGTGAATATCGCCGCTGTCGGGCAACTTAATGCGCTTGCCCGCGTACATCCAGTTTGGGTTTCTGCGCTTAAATGCATGGGGGTTGGCCCGTACTATTGCCTGACGCAAAATATTTTTGCGCAGGGGCAGCCCCGGCAGAGCATTGGCAATAATGCCGTCGAGAGTCTCGCCACGACGAATCATATAATAACCATCTGATGACACTTTAGACTTGGCCTCCAGAGCCGGACGCAGCAGGTCGATATCTTTAACCAGTCGCGCCAGCGCCTTTTGCGACGCTGCAGTATTGGTAAAACCATTCTCTGCATTGGCAGTGCCAGCGGCAACAGTTGCCAGTAAAGCGGTGGCAATAATAGAGACCAATGCCACCAGACAGGCCCTGCGAATTCTGTCCATATCACTGATAAGTTTGTTATTGGAACCTTGCATTGTTCTTTCCTCTGTTATCGCCATATCTAAAATTGGTGCATTTAAAGATGCACGGCAATCAGGTTGCGTAAATCTGCCTGAGCCCGCTGTGGGCCTGCTAACTGTCTCAATGACGCACTGTGGGCGCTGACTGAAACCACCTGCGCTAGAGACAGATTCTCCAGTCCCGCTGGGTTCACTGCACGATCCATAATATTGGCATCATCAGATAATAAAAACTGATCGCCCACTTTAATACCAGCCACAAAGCCAGCATTCATAGCCATATGCTTATTATCACCACTGATTGGCGTCAACTGGTAGGCCTGGGCATAACAGTCCATCTGCTCTGTTACCTGACTGATAAAGCGGTCTGTCACCGCCTGCACCTGGCGCTTGAATTTTATCGGCAGTGGATCCTTGCTGTAGCCGCGCTCTACTCTGGGATAGTCCAGTGGCAGAGTCTGGCTCCACAGTGGCTGCTCTGTTGCACGATCGATAAGTATCAATTCATAGGCCAGAGATTCGGCTGGCCAGGGCTCATACTTATCTGCTGTGGGCAGCTTTTTAGCCACCCAGTTAAATGCTCCGCGACTGGCCCGTGCGCCGTGGTACAGGGCTCGCTGTTTTCTGCTGGTCAATTCATCGGCGGGATTGCGATCACGCAGCACAATATCAAATCTGTAAGGTACGTTGTCTGCACTACTGCCCTGCACAAAAGCCTGATAGGCATTGGCATAATGAATCTCTGACTTTACCGACCAGTCCCTGGATCCAGCTAGGGACGCCAGTAACGTCTGCTCGGAGAGAGCCAATAATTCATTGTAATAATGATCTCCCACCGGTCGGTTGGGGCTGACATTGGCAGGATCGAGCACCAGACGCACTGTAGCTTCTCGGCGTATACCTGGACGGAATCCAGGGCAGCTGGCATCAGAAAGCATGCTGGCATCAACTCTGGCTGTGGTTATTCCAGCTTCCTGCAAATATGACAGCACGCGAATGCCGCGCACTTTGGTATTAGTCGACATCACCGAGGCTTCATGCAGCGCGCCATTGCTATCTAGATAGGCGGCACTGTCGAGTTTGACCTCTGTGCCCAGTGCCAGATCAATCAGCGCCTGCTTGACCGCTTCCAGTTTAACCGCGGCGCTCTCAGTCTTAACAGACTCAGCTGCCACCTGAGGTGGAATCGCTAGCAGAATCAGCGTCAGACACAGCCGTGCCAATTGTGTGCTTTTGATCAGCATTTTGGTTTAGGCGCCTTCAGCCATCTGCTCTAGATAGAGCACGCGCAGATCATCGACAATATCCCGGTTCAGGGTCAATGTGGTTTCGTAGGTGTCATCGCCGACCGGAGAGATGCTCTCCAACTGCGCGCCATAGATAACGCCCTGTACCCGCGCCTTAAACGCATCACTCTCAACAATCATTTCGGCCACGGTGGTGTTAGCGTCCAGATACTGACCATAGACCTGTTCCATCAATGATCTGTAGGCATCCAGCTTGGACGCGCGAATAGACAGCAGGCGCTGCTGAGCGGGGTTATCATGGGGCTGAACGCTGATAACCGCATAGCCGGTCGCCATAATATTCTCTTGCTTGTTAATCATGTTATCAACCATAGCATCCGAGTACTGATCAGATGTTGTGGCGCAGCCGCTGGCCAGCACTGCTAACAGGCTGATAGAGATAAACCCTTTAGCCTTGCTGAGCCCATTGCTCAGTTGCTGTGAAAAAATAGTTGTCATTGCACTTCCTACCGTTTTTATCAGAGAGTTGATTGACTTAGGTTCCTGTCTTTAATATCGGCACATATGGCTCAGGCTTTAGGGCCAATACTGTTAAAAACCAACGCCACCCAGACCCAGTCCACCAGCAAATTAACCACCAACAGGCATGACTGGCACAGTTTTTGCTCAATAACCCTTAAAGGGCGAAAATAAATGTGCTTCGTCAATACAGAATTTTGTAACCAACTGTTTTTAATAGGGTTTTTATTAAATGGCTATTGCAACACTGTCAAACCTACGACAGGACCTGTCAAAAATCGAACTGTCTGGACTGGGCATTCCCTTCCTGGTGCTGTTGATTATTTCGATGCTGGTGCTGCCTCTACCGGCATTTTTGCTGGACTTCCTGTTCACCTTTAACATTGTGATTGGCCTGATCATTATTATGATCGCCATCAATAGCTCCAAACCCCTGGACTTCAGTTCGTTCCCTGCCATTTTGCTGATGGCCACCATGCTTAGGCTGGGCCTCAATGTTGCATCAACCAGACTGGTACTGGTCAAGGGCCACGAGGGCCCAGACGCTGCCGGCAAGGTTATTGAAGCCTTTGGTGAATTTGTTATCGGCGGCAACTATCTGGTTGGTTTTATTATCTTTGCCATCCTTATGATCATTAACTTTATTGTTGTGACCAAAGGTGCTGGCCGCGTGTCGGAGGTTATCGCACGTTTTACATTGGATGCCATGCCCGGCAAACAAATGGCGATTGATGCCGACTTAAATGCCGGAGTCATCGATCAGGCCACGGCCAAAGCAAGGCGCGAAGAGATTTCCCAGGAATCGGACTTTTTCGGTTCCATGGATGGTGCATCCAAGTTTGTCCGCGGTGACGCCATTGCTGGCCTGCTAATTCTGTTAATCAATATTATCGGTGGTCTGGCTATCGGGCTGTCGCAACATGATTTAAGTTTCTCCGAAGCCGGTCGCATCTATGTACTGCTGACCATTGGTGACGGCCTTGTGGCTCAGATCCCTTCATTGCTGCTGTCCCTGTCCACCGCAATTATCGTAACCCGGGTAACTACCTCTGAATCCATGACCGAGCAGGCAAAGTCGCAGCTTAACAACCCCATGGCTATGTTTGTTGCCGGCGGTATTCTTTTGCTGCTGGGCCTGGTGCCCGGTATGCCTCATATGGTCTTTCTCACTCTGGCCCTGGCGGTGGTTGGTCTCGGGATAATGCTATCTAAAGGTGCCAACAAGATTTCCGCGCAAAATGATGCCGACAGCCTGCGTGCGAGCGCTGCGGAGAAGGCCAACAAAGAAGAATTAAACTGGGACGATGTGGATCAGGTAGATCTGGTTGGCCTGGATATAGGCTACGGACTGATCCCTTTAGTTAACCCGGAAACCGGCGGCCAATTGCTGCCGCGAGTTAAAGGGGTGCGCAAAAAGCTTTCAGCAGAGCTGGGCTTTTTGGTACAACCTATTCGCATCCGCGACAATCTGGATCTGGCCCCAGATACCTATCATATTGTGATGAATGGCGTGGTGCGCGGCAAAGGCGAGATTAAGGTTGGCCGCGAAATGGCGATTAATCCCGGACATGTCCACGGCACTGTCGAAGGTATACCCACCAAGGAGCCCGCTTTTGGTCTGGATGCTATCTGGATCGAGCCTTCTCAGCGAGACTATGCACGCACATTGGGCTATACCGTGGTCGATGCCGCCACGGCGATCGCTACCCATCTCAACACTCTGTTGCGGGACAATGCAGCGGAACTGTTAAGCCACGACGAAACCCAGCAATTGCTGGATAAGGTCGCCGGACGATCACCCAAACTGGTCGAAGATCTGGTGCCAGGCAAATTGCCTCTGGCCACTATTACTAAGGTGTTACAGAATATTCTCGACGAATCGGTTTCTGTTCGCGATATGCGCACCATTATTGAAGTGCTGTCGACAGAGAGTGGCCGCACCCAGGACGCAGATGAACTCACCGCCGCAGTGCGCCCCAGACTTGGCCGTATGATTGTACAGAGCCTGATTGATGTAGCAGACAGCCTGCCCGTTATCACTCTGGATCCGTCTCTGGAACAGATGCTGCACAATGTGCTGCAGCAGAGCAGCAGCAATCAGGGTCTGGTTATAGAGCCCAAACTGGCAGAGAGCCTTTTCAAAGCCCTCGCCGAAAACACCCAGGAAGTTGAAAACCAAGGACATCCAGCTGTGCTGGTCGTGTCTCCAGGCATCCGCCCCTGGCTAGCAAAAATTATTAAACACCGTCTCAGTGACCTGACCGTCCTGTCATACAGCGAAATTCCTGATGATCAGGCGGTAAAAGTGGTCGCAACAGTCGCGGTCGATAACAGCAATTAATCTGAGGTAATAGGAAAATGGAACTACAGAGAGTTTTAGCCGCGGACAGCCGCAGTGCTATGGAGAAAGTTGTAGAGCTCTATGGTGCCGACGCTCTGGTCGTGTCGAACAAAAAGGCTAGCAACCAGACTGAAATTATTGTCGCCATTGATTTAGCCTATCAGGCAAGTGCGGCTCTGGACGAGCTACAGGCGCCGCGTCTGGAAGAGCCTCAGCCCCGAGTGGCGCTGGGCAATATGCCCAGTTTTGACGATGTTATGGAATCGCAGATATTTAAGAGTACAGGTGGTGATCCGGCCGACAGCCCTATGCCAACGGATTTTGCTTCTGACCTTATTGATAGCTTCACCGACGACACCAACCTCCTGTTTAAAGAGGAGCTGGATCGACAGGCTCTGCTTGAACAGAATACCGAGAACAATCGTATCGCTGAGGATCGAGACAACCTCAAAGCCAGAGAGATTGTCGATCTGGTGAAACAGGAACTCGCCGCTATGCGCAATGAATTTAAACTGGCCCAGCAACTGGATGCCTGGAGTGGCACTCATTCTGTCGCCGATGAGATGCGTCCTCTGGTCGAAGCCTTTAATGAAACCGGCATGCCCATTGGGCTGCGCGCTCTGGCAACAGATATTATCAATCAAAGTGTAGATATGACTGAGGCCTTAACCGCGATTGCTGAAGCCTTAGGATCCAGTGTTAACAGCATCGATCTGCTGGATAATATGCAAGGTATTCATGTAATTGCCGGTAGCTCTGGCTCAGGTAAAACCTTGATGGCTGGCAGATTAGCCAAACAGGCTGCGCTCAATTATGGCGAGCACCAGGTTGCCATTATCAGCTTCAATGACGGTCGCTTTGGGGCCTGGAATCAATCGCAACTGGTGGGTTCTCAGGCAGGAGTCGAGACTTTCCGCACCAATAGTCCGGAGATGCTCGAGCAACTGCTGCAAGAGCTGGACTCACGCAAATTAATTATCATAGATACCCCCGGGGAAGATGTAGAAGCCCACAGCAGCAGCCTTTTAAAATTGCTGCCAGATGCTCAACCACATTTAGTGGTTGCCGCGGATGCCTCCGAAGCTTCTGTTAAACGCTATATTCGTCCTGAGGGCATTGAATGGTCATCTGTGATGCTGTCGCGCCTTGAAACTGGCGTCTACCCCTGGGCACTGATCAATACATTACTCAATCGGGACACACCTGTCTCTGTGGCTGCCGCGGAGCCGAGTATTATCGACCCGGCAACAACAATAACCGGACATGCTCTGGCGCAGCACGCGCTGGCCCATTTGCCGATTAGTTTTGTTTGACTACCATTGGGCGATCAACGAAAATGAGAAGAGCATTGAAATCATCAATTACCGTCAGCAGCGCAGGGAAGCTGGTAGAAGTTCTACCTGTTTTTGGTTTTCCCTTGGGTTTAATCTCTGGGGACAATGGCTTGGCATTTATGCCAGCCAACAGTATCGAGTCCCGTGCATATAAAAATACGTTTGCCAGAAAAATGGTGACTAAAAGGTTAAAGAATGTCTAACAGCACAACCACTCAAATAATCGGTATCGCCAGCGGTAAAGGCGGCGTCGGCAAAACTACCGTTTCGGTCAATCTGGCTGTTATGCTCGCCTCAATGGGCAAAAAAGTCATGGTGTTTGATGCCGACCTCGGTCTGGCTAATGCACAGCTGGCCATGGGCTGTCGCACCCCTTATAACTTTAGCCATGTGCTGTCCGGCGAAAAAACCGTCAATGAGATTATTATTGAAGGCCCTATGGGCGTAAAGCTGGTGCCAGGCGCCAGTGGCATACAGCATATGGCCAGCCTCAGTCAGGCAGAAACGGCTGGGATTATTCAGGCATTTTCAGATATTGAAGAAGATCTGGATTACTTTATTGTCGATCTTGCCGCCGGACTATCAGACACAGTAATGACCTTTTTGCGCGCCTGTCAGCACCGCTTTATCGTATTGAAAAATGAGCCATCTTCCATTGCCGATGCCTATGGCACTATCAAGGTGATGATTCAGGATTATCAGCTTAATAATATAGGCCTGATCCCTAACGGCGTATTTTCTCAGGACGAAGGTGAGCGCCTGTATGGCAGCATCAACTCGGTTATTCAAAACTTTCTGGGTAGCAGAGTCGATTACTTACATTCCATAACCCAGGATGAAATGGTATTGCGAGCGATTAAAGCCTCCCAGCCATTAGTCAATTTTGCCCCATCCAGCATTGCCAGTCGTGACTTCCGTGCTCTGGGTAAAGTGGTTACCAACCTGAATAAAAATGTTTCTATGAGCGGCGGGCTTCAGTTTTTTATCGAACGCCTGGCCATGCAGCAATCAAAGACTGGGTAAGCAATTACTATGGCCGATCTGAAGGTTTATGAAGATATTCAGAACGCTGATACTAACAGCGACGCGCTGCTGGCTCATGTGGGACTGGTAAAGCGTGTGGCCCTGCATTTGAAAACCAGACTGCCCAACTTTATGGAATTGGACGAGCTAATTCAGGTGGGCATGATCGGTCTGTTTGAGGCCAACAACTCCTTCGACGCCTCCAAAGGTGTCGACTTTGAGGTCTTTGCTAAAAATCGTATTCGCGGTGCTATTCTGGATCAGGTGCGCAAACTCTCCTATCTGCCCCGCTCCGCCATTGTTAATATTCGCGACCACAATGAAGCCACTGCTGCACTGACCGGAGAGCTTGGCCGTGAGCCATCTCAGTCGGAGCTGGCAGAGTTTATGGGTAAAGATATCGAGAGCTTCCACAAAGAACGCACTCATGCCCATAGATTTCAGACGGTTTCACTGGAGTCACAGCTGCCAGATACAGTAGATATGCCCGCCAGCGAGATCAATGAGCCGGAAGCACAGATTGCCGAAGAGCAGTTTATGGCCTCGTTGGTTGATTCGATTGACACATTGCCAGAGCGCGAGCGCACGGTGATCTCTCTCTATTATGTCGAAGAGATGAACCTAAAAGAAATTGGTGCCGTGCTCGATGTCAGTGAATCTAGAGTGAGTCAGATTCTTTCCAGTAGCGTGAAAAAGTTAAGGCACCATCTTAATGTGGATGGGGATTAAATCATGGTTTTATCAATCTTTAAAAACAAGGCAGCCAAAGCTGCAATGGCCGCAGCCAAAAATGATTATGTAAAAGCAGCGGAATTGAACGATGACTCCCGCACTACAAGAGCCTATAAAGTTCGTATTGGCATTCGCTGTCGCTCCCATATTGACAAGGTTTTTATTGAAGCGGCAAAAAAGACTGTTGCATTTCAAGACCAATGTAATGTTGCAGCTGCTGAGGGCAAAGAGCGCCCGACGCCACCCAAAGCTAGTCCATTTCAGACAGCCAAAACACTGAACGGTGTTATATATACTTATATACCAGCAGAATTTGCCGATGAAATTTTTTCACTGGGCTGTATGTACCAAACAATGCAAATTGACATAAATAAAGCTATTACCATGGTGCAACAGGTGGCTGACAAAGTGGCTTTTGACCTGGGTCTTGACCAGCCGATTACAGCACTACAATTTTTACGAAGTGAAACTGAGCAGGGTAGCGACATAGAATCAGAGGAAGACGACTCGCCCAATGCAGAGCAGGAAAATGACAAGAATTAAAGCGGGAGAAAAACAATGATTACAGCACTACTTCTGGCTGTTTTTCTCGGCACAGCTGCTGCTGTAATTTTAATTATCTATCTGATTGATCGCGTCAATCACCTGGAAAAAATCGCCTCTGCTCGGAACGATAAAGCAGACAGTATGAGCGGTGACAGCAATGTAGACAGCAGTTTTCTGGGGCTGAGCAGCAAAGCGCTGTGGGATGCCATGTGCGGCAAGCCACCAGAGGGGTTTAACAGCAATGATCTGGTTGCACTGAAACCACGCTACGAGCATGTACTGAAAAAACATATTGAGAGTATTTTCGCCATGGGAGTTACCGATGGACAGGCCGGCACTGCCAAAAAGCCCAAACCAACCACAATAATTAGCACATTGCGGGGCTCTATTGAATCCTGGCTGCCACCTCAGCATGTATCCACTATCTACAATGTGGCTTTTGAGTCAGTCACCGCAAGTGCGGAGGATATGCCAAGACTGGCAAATTCTTTAGATGAGAGCGGAAGTCTGCTTTTTTCTCGCACCGAATTGACCCTCAAGCAGGCATTGTCCTCAGTCTTGTTGCCGAGGGCGGAAGAAGAGTCAGAACAGCTTGCGTTAGAGGACAGCGCTGATGCCAGCGCTGAGGATGAAGAGCTTCTGTTATAGGCTACCGGGCCAGTGTCAAACAAGAGCTTAGCGAGCGCTGACATAGGGATAAACAACAATAGAGTCATCTATCTCTTCTTCCAGTTCCTCTTCTACCGGAAGCCTCGATTCCTCAATCTCAACCTGACGGCGCAACAGATCGAGATATTTGTCTCGCTCCAATGTAATCAAAGCTTCAACATCCGCATTAAGCTTTGACACATTGTCTACCTGGCCTTCGAATGACTTTAACTGAGAACCCAGAGCCACAACGGAGCTAGCCACTTTATCCAGCTGGGCGCCCTGACTGGACAGAGTAGATTTTAAGCTTTTCACTTGAACCGCAAGCTTGTTAGTCTCCACACCAACACTCTTGGCAGCCGCATCCGGTACCTGAACATTCAGATTCTTGGTAGCAGCCTCTGCATTAGTAACAGCCTGTACTAACAGCTTTTGATTGCTTGCAAATTGGGCCTGCTTGATCGCCAGCTGATTAATGGAATAGTTCATTTTTTCGAAGTTAGTAAGGCCTGCATTCATCTGCACAACCCGCTTGCTGATCGCAACCATCATGCCATCAACCTGGGCCACTCGATCAGACAGCTGGAACGACATAAATACAAACAGGCCTATGGCAACCAGCAGCGCCGAAACCGAGCCTAGTAGAATACGTGCAGAGAGAGTTGCGCTCTTGGCGCTGGCATCAACCAGCTCATTGACCCGCTTTTGCAAATGATCGAGCCCGTTCTCCAGCGCAGACGATGCGCGACGGCTGACATCCGCCGCACTGTTAGTAGCATCGGCGGTATCCAACACCCCTGGCACCAGCACTTCCAGACGTCCAGAAATATCCTTGGCATTTTTTAACAAATGGGCAAAACGCTCTTGATCCGCTGCAGAAATATCTTTATCTTCGGCGCTCTCTTGAATCTGCTCTGGTTCAGAAGTTTCCTCAGAAACTGCGTCCTCTGACCCATCAAGCCCTGCCTCGTCAATCTGAGGCTCGTCAACATTGTTCTGTTCGTCTTCAGGAGTACTCATAGCTCTTCCGGGTTATCCGCCCCAGCTTTCTGGGGGGAAGAAATTAATGTTAGTTGTTGAGAAATATCGGCAGTCGCGCTCCTAACTTTAGCGATGCGCTGCTCAAATAATTCATCAAACAGCCGACTTTCGTTATTGGCGACGTCTGGGTCATTATCGCTGATCAGCCCTAGGTCGGACAGGGCAGCGTTCAATTCGGGGTTTTCATCGTCGGAAAAGATATCCGGAAGCTCTGGAGCAGCATACTCTGGTTCAGCCTGATAAGAGGCGGGGGCTTTTTCGTCGCCCCTGCTTTTTTCGTCCGATTCTACCTGAACGCTGGTACTGGGGCCTTCGGTTTTAAACAATTCATCATCTGGACCGATCATGTTGCACCCTTCTGCCAGAGCCGGTTAGTTGCTGTCCAGAGCGACTCCTAATTGCGCCGCTCCTCTAATCCAATAATCGGCAGGTCGGCCCGAGCCTTTAGCAAATTTCTCTGCTCGCTCACGTGATGCAAAGGGCCCGGAGATAACAGCATAGGCTACAGAAGTTGATGTCTTCATAGGCACCACTATCGCCGAGCCCAATCCAGAATAACGCTGTTTGTAAAGATCCGCCTGTGGCTTATCAGAGAGAACAATATGCTGAACAAAAAAGTCGGTATCGCGGGCCTTTTGCACCGCCGCAATCGCTCGTTGCTGGGCGCTTAAGGCTTTTGGCTTAACCACTGGAGCCGCTGGCACTATCTGCTCTACCACTGGTTGCGGTGCCACTGCCTGTGTCTGCTGCTGCTCCTGCCTTAGAGCTTCTACCAGGGCTGCTGCCTGATCAGCCTGGCTTTCCTTTTGGGGCAATGGCTTTTGAGGCTCTGGTTTTTGAGATACTGGCGACTCAGGCTGTTTAACAGCAGATTGAGTAATATTGCCCGGGTTGCTTACTAGTCCGGGAGCAGCTACGCCCCCTTTATCTGAATCAAGCTGGGACACCAGTACCCAGGTAATTCCTAGGCTCATCAAAAAAGCCAAAATCAACGTCCAGTTCTTGCCCGAACCTTTACGGGGCTGGTCATCATCATCTTCCTCGGCAGCAATATCATCATCCAAAAATTCAACTGGCTGCAGTGGAAATGGGTTGGCTTCCGAATAATCTTCTCCCAGATAGTCGCTCTCGTCAGTGCCCGGCAACGGCGGCATAAATTCATCCGGGTCTTCCTCGGCATAGCCGCCTCGAATCGCTGCACCCAGCCCGGTATGCATCAGCAGTGTTTCTGTCTCGCGCTCAAAACCATGTTCCACTGCCGCTTTCATTAGCTGACTGGCTTCATCCAGAGTCGGTGTATCTACCACCCAGCGATATAGTTTGCGGCCAAATAAGGTCAGTGGCTTTTCGTAATTGGGCCAGCCGGTTTTATCCAGAAACAGGACCAGACGCACATTGACCCCGGGGAAATCAGACAGCAGTCGAACCAACAGCGCCCACTGCTCCTCATTGACCGACTTGGCATCATTGACTACCAGCAATTTAACCGGCGATGCGGGGTCTGCAGGCTGTCTAGCCTGCTCCATGGTCATGGTTGCCAGCATTTCGTTAAAGCGTTTTAACAGACTGTCTGTGTTGGTCGGCAGGAAAACTTCCACTTGAAAGATATTCATATCCCGCAGGCGGGCCACCAGCATGCGGCAGTAATGATCGAGCACAGTTTCGTTGGTGCCTATTACCGCCAGACCCAGGTCATCGTCAATCATGGCATTTAAGGCCAGCTGGAAACGCTGCTTATCCTTGGAGCGATAAAAAATATCACCGCCATCAAACCAGTCCTGAAACTCAAAGGTTGGCTCTTGTTGGTTGTCTCTCATGCTCCCTACCCCCTTATTAATAACCTGCTAATTAATAATCTGCTAATCAGCCAAGGTACCATCTGTATTGTATCTCATGCCAGCGGGCACTTCGGGCTGCGGCTTTTCTGCCGCCCCTCCACCTCTGCCGACAGAATTCAGGCTAAACACATAGGCAATCACCTGAGCCACGGCATAGTATAAAGATTCGGGCACGCTTTGGTTAATATCTGTCGTAAAATAAAGCGCTCTGGCCAATGTCGGTGATTGAAACAATGGTACGCCAGTCTCTGCGGCTTTTTCCCGGATACCCTGAGCAATAAAATCAACACCTTTGGCCACCAAAACCGGTGCGCCGTCACTGGATGGATCATAACTTAGCGCCACCGCAAAATGCTCCGGGTTAACAATAATAACATCCGCATCGGCCACGGCTTCCATCATCTGGCCCATAGCCATTTCCCGCTGCTTGCGCCTGATTTGCGCCTTTACCTCTGGCCGCCCTTCAGTGTCTTTAAACTCGTCTTTGACCTCTTGCTTGGTCATCTTCATTTTTTTGTTAAATTCATAGATCTGGTAGGGCACGTCAATAGCAGCGGCAATAATCAATGTCAGAGTCACCAACACAGTACCTCCGGCAATGATTTTCCCTGCTTCAGCCATGGCCGGACCCACATCCATAAAACCAAGAGCAATAAAGCGATCAAAGCTCTGGCTTACCACCAGAAATAATACGCCTCCCACCAGAGTAAATTTGGTCAGTGCCTTGGTCAGATCCACCACCGCCTTCATGCCAAACATTCTTTTAAACCCCGCTAGGGGATTTATCTTGCTGGCCTTTGGGGCCAGAGCCTTCAGGGAGAATATAAAGCCGCCCAGTGCGCCGGCCGCGCCCAGCGCAATGACCACCGCAAGAGCAAAAATAGGCACCATTACCAAAAGGCTGTCCAGAGCCTGGATGCCAAAAGTCGCTGGCAACAGATTGTCGGAGAACACCGATTTGCGATCAAACACAAAGCCAGAGACAAAGACCTCACTGAGTTTGGTCAGCAGGAAGCCGCCAAAAAGATACATAAAGCAGGCAATACCAATCATCATGGCCGCCACCCCCAGCTCCTGGGATCGCGCAACCTGCCCGTCCTCCTGAGCCTTTTCCAGCCGTTTGGCGGTGGGTTCTTCGCTGCGTTCTTCGCTGGTATCCTGATCAGACATTAAATTAGCCCCAGTGCCTGACTCAGCGTCTCAAATCCTTGACGCCAGAGCCACTGAATACGAAACCCTATGCTATTCATAGACATAGCCAGAAGAATAATACCGGCCAGAATCATGGCCGGAAAGCCAACCGCAAAGATATTCAGCGCCGGTGCCGCTCTGGTAATCACGCCCAGACCCAGGTTAATAAACAGCAGCGACACCAGAATCGGCATAGCCAGTAGGACGGCACCCAAAAATATCATACTGCTCCATTGCACCACCAATTTGAGCAACTCCTCACCGCCAATCATTTCGCCTATAGGCAACAATTTAAAACTCTCCAGCAGCATGGTAATCACCAGCACATGGCCGCCAAGGCCGAGAAAAAGCAGAGTCGAGCAGATAATAAGGAACTGGGAAATCACTGGTACATTACCCATATTGGGATCGACCATATTGGCCATACCCAGACCCATTGATGCAGAGATTGCCTGACCGCCAACCACCAGAGCAGCATTCACCACCTGCAGTATGAGACCCATCATCACGCCGATAAATACCTGATTAAAAACTTCTTTAATACCAACCGCGGAAAAGGGATCCAGCTCGGGCCAGCTGGTCAATGGATAAACCATCCAGGTCAGTACTACGGCTAACAGGACGCGAATGCGCACAGTGACAGAGCGAATAGAAAAAAGCGGAGCGCTGAGGAGAAATGCCGATATGCGTATCATCGGCCAGAGCAGCATGTAAAACCGCTCTACTACTTCAGCGACCAACAGGTCCATTAAATAAACAGCGTGGGAATGCGCTCAAAGATGCGCTGGAAAAAGTCCACCATTACAGCAATCTGCCAGCCACCAAAGATGACTAGGGCCAACACCATCAATGCCAACTTGGGTATAAAACTAAGGGTCATTTCCTGAATAGAGGTCGCAGCCTGCAAAATCCCGACCAGCAGACCAATAGCCAGAGCCACACCCAGTAGCGGTGCTGCTACTTTAACTGCGATCCACAGGGACTCGCGCCCCAAATCAATTACCTGTGCTGCATCCATAATATTCTCCTAGGCGGTCACAAAACTTGCCGCCAGCGACCCCATGATCAGGGACCAGCCATCGACCAGAACAAATAGCATTAATTTAAATGGCATGGATATCATCATCGGTGACAACATCATCATACCCATAGACATCAGAACACTGGCGACCACTAAATCGATCACCACAAATGGAATATAAATCAAGAAACCAATGGCAAAGGCGCTTTTGAGTTCAGAGGTGATAAAGGCGGGAACCAATGTGGAAAATGGCACATCTGCCGGGGTCTCGATCTCATCATTGCCAGCTATCTCGGCAAACATCGCAATGTCTGTCTCCCGGGTTTGATTGAGCATAAAGTTTCTCATCGGCGTCTCAGCTGCTACCAGAGCAGCATCAAAGCTAATTTTTTCCTCGAAATAAGGCGTGATGGCATCGTCATAAACACTACTCAGAACCGGGGCCATAATAAATAATGTTAGAAACAGGGCTAAACCCAAGAGCACCTGATTAGGTGGAGTCTGTGCTGTACCCAGTGCCTGACGTAGCAAGGACAGAACAATAATAATACGTACGAAGGAGGTCATCATCAGAAGCAGGCTGGGCAACAATGTCAGCAGCGTCATCAACGCAATAAGCTGCAATGTCAGACTATATTCAGTACCCCCGGCGTCGTTTTCAACCATATTTACGATGGGCAGTCCGGCCTCTGCAAATGCCGGTGTATTAAACGCGAAGATCAAAAAGCCCAGCATCAATGTCTTGATAGCAGGGAGCATTTTACTGATAAAACATCGAGCCAAAATTTAGTCCTTTTGTCTCTTCACCGTTTGTTTGAATAATTGTTTAAAGCTGTTTATTTTTTCTTCTGCGGGCGCACTTTGCAGCTGTTCTTCAATCTCCGACTGTTCATCAGGCTGCCAGCCGCCCAATCTGGACATACCCTGAGGCGTCAAACCTATCAGAATTTGTTCGCCATTGACACTGACCAGCAAGAGTTTCTGCCTGGCTCCCAGATTTTTCACTTCTAGGATGCGCATGCGGCCACTACCACTAATGCCGGGGTTGATTTTCTTTAGCGCGAATAACGTGGCTACCAGCAATCCTATTACTAGTACAAATGAAGCTATCATTGACAGCCATTCAGCCCAACCGTATTCAGCAACCATGTTTATCCCGATCTAAAGGTTTTTAACGCGATCCGCTGTAGGTATGACACTGGTCAGTCGAACACCATAGCGCTCGTTGACCAAAACAACTTCACCCTGTGCTACAAGGGTATTATTCACTAAAAGATCCAGCGGTTCACCTGCCAGACGATCAAGCTCAACAACACTACCCTGAGTAAGACGCATTAAATCACGAATTTTCAATGATGCGCGACCTACTTCAACAGAAATTGTTACTGGAATATTCTGCAGAACATCGGAATTAATTTTGTTTTTTATTGCATCTTCTGCCGACACTTCGGGCTGGTCCACAACTGCTTCAGTTTCTGTATCTGCCATACTTTGTTACTCGCTATTTTAATATCATTTACTTATTTATGCGGCGCGAGAGATTTAACAATTTGCGCTGCCATATTAGATCCATTACTGCCGATATCGGCATCAAAAACCGGTATATCATTGATATGTATACGGGCATAGTCTGCTTTGTTGAGATAAATAATGTCGTCTTCACGCATTTCTTCAAACTGTTTGATCGTAGTCTCAATATCAGACAGAGTTACCTTGATCTCAAGCTCCGCATCGAGGGCAGCTGACTGCAACTCGGTACTCCAGACTTTGTCTGAAGCATCGTTGCCGTCCCCGGTCTGTACTCGACCGCGCAGCAGATCTCGAATAGGCTTAAGGGAACTGTAGGGATAGACTATATCGATATTGCCCGAGGCCTGACTCCCAAGTTCGGAGGCAAATCTGCTGACCACAACCAGATCGTTTTCATCTGCTATCTGGGCAAACTGAGGGTTGATCTCCGATCCAATATGCTCACATTGAAGCGCCATAATCGGTGCCCAGGCTTCCTGCAGAGAACCAAACAAAACATCCATCATAATTTTGATAATGCTGGACTCAGTGGGGGTGAACAATCGCCCTGGGGGCAAGCTGTCAATACCGCGACCAAATCCACCGAAGAAATTATCCAGCGACGCAAAGATTATCGACGGCTCAATCACCACCATGGAATAACCGCGCAGGGGATTTAAGCGAATGGTATTCACTGCCAATGGCGGCTTCAGATCTTTGAGATAATCACCAAACTTCATGATTTCAACATTGGCCATATTAACTTTTGGCGTGGTGCGCAATACTTCCAAAAGCCCAAGGCGAAACTGCCGCACAAAGCGCTCGTTGATCATATCGACGGCGCCAACATTCACCCCCAACGAAGAATCTTCGTTGGTCAGATCGTGTTTTACTGCGCGAGCACCTGTATTGAGCCCTGTATCAGATTCAATGGAACCATCTTCAAGGCCTGCTGCTAGCGCATCCAGCTCTTCCGGCGATAATAAATTGGTTGTCTCAGCCATCTGGCCCTCACAAATGTCGGTAGTTAAATCTGCCTGCTCGGCAAATTACTGAACCACAAACTCAGTTAAATAAACGGCTTCGATGCCACCAAAGTCTTCCAACTCTTCAAGCTTGGCATTCATTACCAATTTAAGCTCGTCGGCCAGGTTCAATCTGAATTCCGGATCTGCAATATCAGACTCTGTCTGTTGTGACATAACAATTAACATCACATTGCGCAGTGGGAAAGCGTGCTTTTCAACATTTTCCACAACCCGCTCATCGTAATGAGTCATGATGGCAACAGAGGCCTGCATCACTTTTCTTGAATTGGCGATATTGGTAGTGAGTTCTTTTTCCAGCTGATAATAGGACTGCTGGAATTTTGACAATTCAGGACTGTCCAGCTGTACTTTGCTGGGTCCAGCTGCTGCCTCTGCCGCCGCTTCGGCTTCAGCCGCTGCCGCTGCCTCAAGGGCTGCTACTGCTGCTTCAGCATCATCGTTTTTATCTGCATCAAAGAAGCCACTGGCAAACAAGGTTGCCCCTATGGTGATGGCGACAATAAACAAAACACCAAAGACGATAAGAATAATCTTAAGGATAGGGCTCTTTGCCTTCTCTTCGTCTTCTAAAATTTCTTCACTCATGGTCTATTCCTCTAATTCCAACTTTCTTATGTTGTGTATAACCTTCTATACAAGCACATCCAATCCATCGGCGGATGGTTGCCCGTTAATTTCAGTAGGCTCAGGCTCAGTAGCAGCTGCATTTTCAGCGACTTCTTCAGGCTGTTGCCGGGCTGTCGAATTTCCGTCAGATTTGCCCTGATTTGCCAGTTCTAATTCTATATAAGCAGTTTCCATGCCATGTTCTTCAAGCGCACTGCGCAATCTCGGCATACTCTCTGCTAACAGCTCTCTAGTAGCACTGTTGGCGGCATGAAAGTTGGCTTCAATCTCGCCATTTTTCATTTCCAATTGTATCTCAATTCTACCCAGGGATTTAGGATGAAGGTCCATTTCAACCCGCCATGCACCTCTGGTTATCTGTGCCGTTAAACGCTGCCCCAGAGCCTCAGTTAAACGCCTGGACATCTCCATATGTTCATCCTGCTTGCGCAGTGCCTGTTGCATCGCATCCTCTGGCAAACTCTCTGGCACTGGCTTGTTCAGCATTTCCGCGGAGCTGTGCTGACTGGCCAAAAATGCCGACTCACCAAAACTAACCGGTGCCGCTGAAACCGCAGGTACTGCCAGGTTAATAGCTTCCAGTTTTACTGCTGGAGCAGACTGGGCCGATTTATTCAGGCCCAGCAGATTTTCAGCTTGGCTTTTTGTACCCTGAGCCTTAAATAGCATCTTCCCAGCAATTTCTGGCATCAATCCAGCCGTTGTCACGTCAGCTTTAGTCATTTCGGCTTTAATCACTGGCTGACTATGGCTCTGTGTTGTTGTCTGCTTTTTCAAACTCTCAACGCCCGCCTGCTTTAATGCTTCGGCCAGCTGTTTTGCACTCTGTGCAATGGCTGCGTCAGTAGTCGCTCCCTGAGATTGCAACTTTGCTGCCACTAATTTTTCTGTGTCCGCCAGTACCGGCTTTAAACCCTGGCTGGCCATCTGTTTCTGCTGTGCCAGCAGGTCCAAAGGCTGCTGTACTGTGCCTCCAGCCTGAGAATTATTGGCTGTACCACTGCTGGCGATCCAGGCAGCCAGCATATCGCCACCCCCTGCCTGATAGGTTTTTCCCTCCACCAAAGGAACCGGTATCTGTCCGTCCAGGAGCGAACTGTTATCCGGCAATGCTTTGTGAATCGGCTGTAACACCTCATTCGCAGCTGAGCCTTTGCCAGTTGTAACAGTTTTTCCATCTGTACCAGCGGAGTCACCTAATAGTAAATTCAGCGCTGTCGGATCTATACCCTGAGACTTGGCAAAAGCAGAAATACCCTCCGCCGATGGCGCCTCTCCAGCCACGATTAACTGCAAACCTCCTTTCAGTTGATGACTATGCAGCCCGGATAGCTCCTGACCCTGTATTCCAGTCTCTAGCCCCTCGCCACTTTGCGGCAATTGCTTGCCACTTTGTGCCGCTTGGCGGTCTGCCATTTTATTGGCAAACAGCAACGCAAATTCGCTGCTCTGATCTTTGTTTTCTGCCGCAGACGGCTCTGTAGCCGTTGTCTCTGCTGGGCTGCCTGTTGTTGGTGCCGAACTTAATATTAAGTTGCTAATATCCGCCATTGCGTTTTTCCCAGTAAATTAGCCTTATTACTGGTGATATTGCAAGACATGTGCCAAGCCAGATTTAACTGCGGCCAAGCTGCTGTCGCAAATTGTATTGAATAATGCTCTGAGCTTCGGTGGCACGGTTTTCCGTTAGCTCCAAGGCTCGCGCCTGTTCCTGTCTGGCGCGCTCGGCTAGTTTCTCCAGCTTAAGTCGTTCGCGATCCGCTGCCATCAGCACCTTGCGCGCATCAGTGCAATCCACTTCAAGGGCTGATATTTCAGTTTTAGCGCGGTTTTTAATATCCTGAAGCTGCCCAATAAACTGTCGGTAATTGCCTGCTTCTGCAGTACTGTGGGCTCGCCGCTGCACTGCATGCAGCTGAGCTGCATATTCCACCAGCAACTGCTCAAGCTTTTCATCCCGAGCCTGGGCCTGTTCTTTGCGCTGATGCATTTCTGCCAGCACCAGCTGGGCCTGGCGAACTTCTTTTTCCGCCTTTGCTGCCAACACCTGCCATACAGGTTTCTTTTGCTCTGTCATATTCATAGTTTAATCACCTGCCTGACCGGTAAGTTGCTGGAGCATCTTCTGACTGTCGTCAATACTGACTGAAGCCTCACTACCCTGCTGCAACAGCGCCTCCATGCCCGGGCGCAATCTAATTGCTTCATCTAAGTCTGCGTTGGTACCTGCCTCGTAGGCGCCTACCTGAATCAAATCCTGGTTTTGCTGATACAGGGTCCAAAGTCGGCGGAAACGGTTGGCTGCTTTAAGCAGAGCCGGGGATACCAGGTTGTTCATCACTCGGGATATTGATCCGGCTAAATCTATCGCTGGATAATGGGCGGCGTCGGCAAGCTGTCTGGATAACATTACCTGGCCATCTAATGAAGCTCGGGCTATGTCAACGATGGGATCTGAGCGATCATCGCCCTCTGCCAAAACGGTATACACTGCGGTGATAGAGCCATGGCCATTGCGCCCTACTCCTGCTCGCTCGATTAATCTGGGCAGCAAGGCAAATACTGAAGGCGGATAGCCTTTGGCTGTGGGTGGTTCACCAATCGCCAGTCCGATCTCTCGCTGGGCATGGGCCACACGGGTCAAGCTGTCGCAGAGCATCAATACATTCTGCCCGCGATCTCTAAAATATTCGGCGACCAAATGGGTCAGGTTTGTGGCTTTTAAACGCAATACAGGTGAGACATTGGCTGGTGCTGCGACTACCACAGATTTTGCCAGACCTTCTTCACCGAGAGTCTGCTGAATAAATTCCTGCACTTCCCGGCCACGCTCACCGATTAACCCAATCACTACTACATCAGCTTCGGTGTTCCGTGTAAGCATGCCAAGCAGCACTGATTTACCCACACCGGATCCGGCAACTAGGCCAATTCGCTGGCCGCGGCCTATGGTGAGGCAGGTGTTTAAGGCTTTAATACCAGTATCCAGGGTCTGGTTGATAGGGCCGCGCTCCATAGGATTGACGCTGAGCCCTTCTAGCCCAAGCTGTTCGCTGTAAGCAATTGGCCCTTTGCCATCAATTGGCTGACCCAGCCCATCTACAACTCGGCCTAACATGGCTCTGCCCAATGAGGCTTTGGAATGATTGGAGCGCACCCAGACGCGGGCGCCGGGGCCTATACCGCCGGGCTCGGAAAAGGGCATAAGATAAAGCAGGTCATCCTGAAAACCGACCACTTCTGCATCGATAAAGGTGCCCAGATCGAGGTTTTCAACCTGGCAATGTGCGCCCAGGGGCGCAATGATGCCTTTGGCTTCCAGAGTGAGGCCGACCACACGCACAAGCTTCCCGCTGGTGGACACCTCTGGGGCGCGCACCTCGGCGACGAGCTGATCGACTTCTGTGGCAAAATCAAACATCGACTTCAGGCTCCGGGTTGTCTGGGTCAGCATCTGGGTTTTCTGGTTGTTCGCTGGAATCAGATAGCTCGTTATCTTGTCTCAGGGGCTGTTGCTCTTCGCTGGAGGGCTCTTGATTCTCGCTGGAGGGCTCTTGATTCTCGCTGGAAGGCTCTTGATTCTCGCTGTAAGGCTCATCATCCACCAGCACTGCACCTTCAATAACTTTCTCTTCTACCGGGTTGGCAAAGTTGCTGTCAAAATTACTGCTGCCTGCACTGGGGGCTCCGTAGGAATAACCCAGCACAGTTTCAGATAGCGCATTGAGGCGGTTGTCGAGCAAATCTTCTATGGCACTGTCATCAATGCTTACTTTGACACTACCCTGGGTCAATTCACGATCGCCGCGCAGGTCAATCCCTTCAAGTTCGCCCTCGAGCTGGCGATTAAATTTTTCTAGATCGATGGGGTGCAGGCGCACGACAATAGGCCCCTCGCCCTGTTGCTCTAAATCTGTTAATGCTTCTTTGGTCAGTCGCTCTATGGCTGCGCCTGACAATGTAAGTTCGCCACGAACAAGCTGCTCGGCCAGATGCAGGGCAAGCTTCTTTAGCGGTGCGTAAAATTCGGTCATATCCGACTGGGCTGCGCGCAGCGCCTGAGTCAACTCAACAAAGCCTTCTTTGGCTTCGCGCAACTGGGCCTGTGTCTCTTCCTGTCCAATCCTGTAGCCTTCTGCATAGGAATCTCGCTTGGCAGCTTCAAACTCTTCTTCGCCAATTCCAGGTTCTGGTGCAACCGGTTCTTCAATAGCAGGTTCGACAATCTCTGGGGCCTCCTCTGCTTCTTGTGCATCGGTTTCCGGCTGAATATCCAGGGACTCGGTTTCACGAGCTCCGTCGGGCAGGTCGTTAAGCACGGTTGGCTGCCACTGGGTAAATCCAGTGGACTGCCCCGATTGCTCGGGCTGGCTCCAGGAGGCACTGGCGAAGGCTTTGGCTTTTTTGCCCGCCTTCAACAGGTCATTGAGCCGCCAGCTGACCGATTGGTTGCTATCAGACAAAATCATCCCCTCGCCCTGCAAGAACCAGGTCGCCGGAATCGGACAGCTTACGGGCAATACGCATAATCGCTTTCTGGGCATCTTCCACATCGGTGATGCGGATTGGGCCTTTGGCTTCCATATCATCGAGGAACATAATCTTGGCGCGCTGGGACATATTGTCGAGGAACTTGTCCTTCACAATCTCATCTGCACCCTTGAGAGCAGTCATCAGCATCTCTGGCTCAACACTGCGCATCAATACCTGCACACTGCGGTTATCAACGCCAGACAAATTATCAAAGGTGAACATGCTGTCCTGAATACGCATGGCCAGATTTTCATCCAGATCTGACACTCCACCCATAATCGCACTCTCAAGATCAACCTTGGTAAAGTTCATAATCTTGGCTGCCGTCTTGACCCCACCAAAGCTTGATGACTTGGCCGAAGAGCTGGATGAGAACTGCTGTTTCATAATACCTTCCAGTTCTTCCATCGCTGAAGGCTGCACTGTCTCCAGGCTGGCGACACGCTGCATAATTTCTGCGCGATTCTCTTTGGGCAGGAAGTTAAGCACATCTGCGGCAATATCATACTCCAGTACAGAGAGGATAATAGCCACGACCTGGGGATGCTCTTCGCGAATCATTTCACCAATTGAGCGCGCATCCATCCAGCGCAATATCTCCAGACCTTTGCTTGAGGAACCGGGCATGATGCGACCCAGTACCGTGGCCGCCTTGTCTTCACCAAGGGCGCGCTTGAGCACGTTCTCTACATAGTCGGTGGTGCCCAGGCCCAGGTTAGTCTGATTTTTAATCGTGGCAACAAATTCATCCAGCACCAGGTTAACCGCGTCCTGGGATAAATCAGCAACACCTACCATTGCGCCACCCAGCGCCTGCACTTCTCGCGGGTTGAGGTAGCGGATGATATCTGCAGCCTGTTGCTCACCGAGCAGCAGCATAATAACGGCGGCACGCTCGGTGGTGGTCATTGCATCCAACTCAGCCTGAAGCTCTTCGGATATTGGAAGGTCTTCTTTGATCTCGGCTGTATCCTGTACGTTTGCTTGTGCCATTTTATTTTCTCCTCACCAGACCCTACATGGGCCGGATCATTTTCTTCAGTACGTTGGCAACTCGACCTGAGTCCTCGGCCACCAGCAGGCGGACCAGAGCGACCTTATCGTCATAGGTGTTTGCTGTATCCAGCATATCTGCGGATATCGTTGATTTCTTGGGCTTGAGTTTGGCCTTGATATCCTCGAGAGATTCACCATCACCTAACTCAATCATTTGCAGTTCCGCCTGTGTTAGTTCGCCATCTTTAACCGTTGCACCCTGACCATCCTCGACAATATCAATGGCCGGCAGGTAAGACTTGATAACCGGTCTGATCACAATAAACAGCAGTGCGATAAACGTTAGCGCTGCACCGAGACTCTTCACTGTACTCATCACCTGGGCACTCTCGTACCAGGGCATTTGGTTTTCAATAATACTCGGCTCTTCAAATTTTGCCGATACGATGGTGACCACGTCACCGCGCTCGGCATTAAAGCCAACAATGCCTTTTACCAAATTGGTAAAGCGCTCTAATTCCAGCTCAGAGTAACCTCCAGCGACTGCTGTACCACCCAGCTCCTGAGCGTCTTCCGCAGCGGCTTCGGGCAAACTTTTTGACATCGGCTCGTTGATTACAACGGCTACAGAAATTCGGTCCAGCTGGCCACCCTGACGCTTAACATGGCGCACAGCCCGATCCATCTCATAATTGCGCGTGGTCTTGCTGCTCAATGTACTGAGACTATCGTCTTCTTCGGCACCACCAGCAACGATCTGGCCACTCACAACGGTGGTTGGATCCAGTGGCGCAGTATTTGATGTTGCACCTGGTACTCCGCGAGCATCTTTTATCGAACCTTTTTCGATGGCCAGTGTTTCCGAACGGGCTCGAGGGCCATTGTCGTTGCCATCATATTCTTCGTAGGTTGATTCAATCTCGGTAAAGTCCATCTGCACATCAACTTCCGCGCGCACATTGCCCTCGCCGACAACAGGTGTCAGCAAGGTATCGATGCGATTGCGATAAGTTTCTTCTATGCGCTGCTTATGCTCCATCTGCGATGTATTCAACTGCATGGATTCAAAGGTATTGGCATCTGTGAGGAGCTTGCCGCGGTGATCCACAATCACCACATCTTCTGCTGCAAGGTAAGGAATGCTTGATGCGACCATATGAATAATGGCCTGCACCTGAGAGGCAGATACGGCACGACCCGGGTAGGGGGAAACCACAACTGAGGCCTTGGCCTGGGTGCGGTTGCGCACAAAAACACTCTGCTTTGGCGACGCCAGGTGTACCCGGGCAGCTTTGATGGTGCTTATCTGGGTAATGCTGCGTGCCAGTTCCTGCTCCATGGCAGCGACATAACGCACCTGCTCCATAAATTGGCTGGTGGTCATAGAGGCGTCGCTATTCAGGGCGTCTATGCCCTCGGTGGCTCCACCCTGTGGCAGGCCTCTGGAGGCGAGGAAAATTCTCGCTTCGTGATAGCGGCTGTCGGCTACTTTGAGTTCACCGGTGGCGCTGTCAATTTTGGCGCCATAGTTTGCACTGGAAAGTGCTTCATACGCCGCCTGGCGATCTGCCTCTGAAAGTCCGGGATATACCGTGCGATAGACCGGTTCCTGTACCCAGGAATAGGCCATCAAAAATATAGCCACTGTCAGCAATGCAATAATGGCTGGCATAGATCTGCGCACAGCTGGCTGTTCCAGCACTTCTCGCACACTTGGCAGAGACGATGTACTGGCAGCAGCGGCGCTCTGCAATGCTTGCCCGGGGGCTGCCGTGGTTGCAGGTACCTGAGAGTCGGGAGCACTCTGCGGGCTGGTTGCTAGATCTGTTGGATTTGCGACTGTAGTTGCCATATCTATTTTCTCTTTTCAGTTCTTACACTGGCATGTTCATAATTTCTTCGTAAGCCTTGAGTACTTTGTTTCTAATTTGAAGTGTTGCTTCAAAGGCTAACGATGACTTTTGCATACTTATCACTACGTCTGTCAGGGGTATATCTTCTCCCCGCTCATAGGCGGTACGCATTGCTTTGGAGGTCTGCTGAGTGGCATTCACTTCCTGCAGCGCTCCTTTAATACTGTCCGCAAAACCCGTGACACCTGTGGGTTTTACCTCTTGGGCGGCACCTGCAGTGGGAGATATCTCTACCCCCTGGGTTGCCTGAGCCTGGTACTGGCGAATTTGCCCGAGTACCGCTTCGATATTGCCCATATTGGTTGGATTTACCATTGTCTATTCCTCTCTGGCCGCTATCGCGCGTAAGCTCTGGTGACAGAAACACCCTGTTCACGCAGTTTTTGTAGTTTGTGGCGCAATGTTCTTGGGCTGATACCGAGTTTTTCTGCAGCATGATTGCGACTGCGAGAAACCTGAAGTGCCGCCATAATGGTCTGGCACTCACTGTTTTTAACTGCTTGATTTAAACCTGTTGTAGCATTGCCTGTCTGGCCGGCACCATTGGTGTTGTCGACATAGTAAGGCTGCTGGGGCGGCAGACCCTGGTCACTTGCTGAGCTGGAAAAATTGGGACTAGAAAAGCTTGGTGCAGCTGCATAGGATCCATCCCGCTCATCAGTAATAGGCATATCATCAAAAATCAGATGCTGAGTATCTATTGGGGCCTGATTGGCCAGAACCATAGCGCGCAAAATAACATTCTGCAGTTCACGAACATTGCCCGGCCATGGATAACTGACCAGCATCTGTTGGGCCTGGCTGGTCAGTCGTACTGGCTGCCCATCGCCGGACTGCTGAGCGGCAAACTGTTCCACCAATGGCAGAATATCCAGCGGGCGATCGCGCAGAGGTGGCAAGGTCAGCTTAAATGCGCTGAGACGGAAATACAGATCTTCCCGGAACGTGCGTTGCACAATGGCATTTTTAAGGTTGCGGTTGGTTGCGGCAATAACACGAATATTCAGATCTATGGCCTTTTGGCCGCCCAGTCTTACGACAGAGCGTTCCTGCAGAATCCGCAGTAGCTTAGCCTGAAGGTGAAATGACATCTCGCCAATTTCATCTAAAAAGATGGTGCCGCCCTGAGCCTGTTCAAATAGTCCAGGCTGGACTTTTGTGGCGCCGGTAAACGAGCCTTTCTCATGGCCGAAGAGCATATCTTCAATCAGATTTTCTGGCATCGCAGCGCAGTTAAACGCAATAAAAGGGCCATCATACCTGGGGGATGCATCGTGCAGTATGCGGGCCAAAACTTCTTTACCGACACCAGTGGGGCCGGTGAGCAATACGGTGACATCAACCTGCGCAACCCGCTCGGCCAGAGCCAGCAGATTGCGACTTACCGGGTCGGCAAATACAAAGGCATGCTTTTGCTGATCCTGGGAAATCTCCGAGGAGATCATTGTCTCGGCCCATTCCCGGGCGTCAAACTGACTCGCAGATACCACGGTCAGCGCGCCTTGAGCCATCGCCTGAATGCCTAATTCAAAGTTGTCCCGCTGCACTCGGGCAACGACAGGCGCCGTTGAATTGGCTGTCATCTGTGCATTCTGTACCTGTTTTAGCAGACCAGTGCACTGGCTGAGATTAAGGACAATAACCTGCGCGCCGACAAAGGCGTCCTCAGACAGCTCTGCAGAAGCCGCGCAATGAACCGTCATACCCTGCTCAGCGAAAGCGGCCAGCTGGTCAACCGTTAATGTTGCCTGCTGATCTATCCACAATACTGAGATGTTATTTAGTTTTGCCACATTGAACCCTTTTTACTTAATTGCCACTTTGTGTCTTTGTAATCAGTAGTAGCAATTTGTGTGCCAAAAAGGGAAATGCTTTAAAAACAAAGAGTTAGCTCTATAGTGGCAAGAAACTGTCAGTATTTTGCCACTGGCAAAGGGTCGGCAATCCGACGGTTATCCGTTACCAGAGTGGCAATCAAAACAATGGGGATGACGGCAAACAATAGCCGCCTCAATAGGGCTGGGTGCCACTATGGGCTATCCGAGAGGCCGTATTTATTAATTTTTTCGATCAATGTAGTGCGCTGTAAATTGAGCAGTCGGGCGGTCTTGGACACATTGCCTTCGGCCTGACCCAGCGCCTTTTTGATAATACTGCGCTCGATCTCCAGCAGATGTTGCTTAAGCTGCAAGCCTTGCTCGGGAATATCGCTACCGCCCTGGGCCAGCATAATCACTTTTTGCACTTCATCCTGGCTTGCCTCTTCAGCAGCCGCTGACAGTTGCAGCTCTGCCTGTTCAGTCACCATAACCGGCGGTATCTGAGCTTCGCCAGCCTGATCCGGGAGACCACCTATTAATAGATGCAGCGCGTCCGCACTTTGACTGTCAGAGATACTGCGTATGCCCTGAGGTACCATGCTGGCAGGTACTTTGCGCAAATCAATTTCCTGGCCGGCATAGAGTGCACTGTAGCGATCGACCAGATTTGATAATTCTCTGACATTGCCAGGCCAGTCGTACTGTAGCAATAGCTCCAGAGACTTTGGGTGCAGCCTGATTGCTGACTGATTATCCCGCACATACAGATCGGCAAAATAGCTGAATAGCGTGGCAATATCTTCCCTGCGCTCACGCAGCGCCACGATTTCCATGGGCATAACATTGAGGCGGTAATAAAGGTCTTCGCGGAAATCTCCCTGTTGAATCAGGGTTTCGATATTTTTGTGGGTTGCAGCAACAACACGGACGTCGATTGGTATGCCATGTTGAGAGCCGACGGGATCGATTTCCCGCTCCTGCAGCACCCTCAACAGCTTGACCTGCAGATCCATTGACATATCGCCAATTTCATCGAGGAATAAAGTGCCGCCATTGGCCAGCTCAAAGCGACCTTTGCGGTCGGAGATCGCTCCGGTAAATGAACCTTTGCGGTGGCCAAACAGCTCGCTCTCCAGGAGCTCTCGAGGTATGGCGCCACAGTTAACCGGAATAAATGGGCCTTTATTGCGCGATGAACAGCCATGCAGCGCTTTAGCCACCAGTTCTTTACCAGTGCCGCTATCGCCCATAATCAGTACTGTGGCGTCACTGGGCCCAACCACCTTGATCAGTGATCGTAGCTCTTCAATAACTCGACTGAGGCCAATAATTGAGGTTAATTCAAACAAAAACCATTTACTCGCGTTGCTCCAGCAGTAACTGGGGCCACTTCGTCCATTGACGTGGCTCTATATTGTGTGGATCGGTTACCAACTGTACCTAATGTTGGCCCAACAGCCCAGAACAAAAACCTGCTGTGGCCGCTCAATCCCCTAGACCCTTGCAGTATAGGTTAAAATTCATTTTCATTTCAGACTATTGAACATGCCTCTAACCCGGCAACAGCGGCCAACAAGGCGCCAAATCTCTCTTTGACGAGGCCTGCGAGACTGGCTAAGCTACAGTTTCATAATAAAGACCTGCCCAATGCATGGGCAAGGGATGTTTTGATGCACAGGGTGCGCGAAGCCTTAATTGAAGTATTTATTATTTTTTGCGTTGGCGGTCTGATCGGCGCCGTGCTGGCTATGGTTTCCAATCTGTTCGTGATGGGCGTGCAATACTTTAGTCAGCAGCGCGCGGCCAGCGAATTGCTCAGTATCAGTATCGGCGATCAAACCCTGTCTTTTTCCAGTGTTTTATTTCTCTGGGTAGCGGCGGCGATCGTGGTCTTTATTAGAACAGGTCTGGCCATTCCCAGATGGGCTGGCCCTGCCGACAGCATGTATTCCGCACATCAGGTGCATCAGCCTCTGGATATCAAACAGGGCTTTGCCTCGACCTTAGCTGCCTTTACTTCTGCCAGTGGTGGTGCCTCTGTAGGTCAGTATGGCCCTATTGTTCATTTTGGTGCCACCATGGGTATCTGGGTGAAACGCTTTGTCTCCAGTCGGCTGACCCATGAAATCTATCTTGGCTGTGGTGTGGCCGCGGCTATCTCTGCCGGGTTTAATGCCCCTATTGCTGGTGTGGTATTTGCCCACGAGGCCATTTTGCGCCATTTTTCTGTGCGCGCTATTGCGCCAATAACCGTGGCGTCGGTCTCTGCCAGCACATTGAGCAATTACTGGTTTCCCCATACTGCAACCTTTGAAATTATTCACCAGGCTCCCAGTCTGGCCGAGATAGTGCCATTTTTAGTGGTGCTGACGCCGATTTTTGCTCTGGTGGCGATCTGCTTTATGTTGTCATTGCGCTATACCGCCCGGCGGGCCGCCAGCAGCAGTCTGTCGCCAATGGTGCTGCCATTTGTGGCTGCGACTATCTGTGGTTTGGTGGGTGTCTGGGTACCACAGATACTGGGCCTGGGTATTGATAGCATCAACGATATGATCGCCGGTGAGTTTGCCCTGTCCCTGCTGGTTACGGTGCTGGTGGCCAAGGTGTTAATGACAGCTCTGTGCTTGGGCTGTGGTCTGTTTGGCGGCGTTTTTTCACCCTCTCTGTTTGTCGGTGTCGCCACTGGCGCCCTGGCCGGCCAGATTCTTACTCTGCTCGGCTTTGCCGATCTGGCCAGCGTAATCAGTATTGCCGCCATGGCTGCGGTGAGCTCCGCTGTTATTGGCGCACCCTTGTCAGCGGTATTGATTGTGCTCGAGCTGACCCAATCCTATGAATATGCCGTGGCCGCGATGATGGCAGTGATGCTCTGTGGACTGCTCACCCATCGCCTGTTCGGCCAATCGTTTTTCGATCGTCAATTGTTGGATCGCGGCATTGATCTGGCCAAGGGCCGCGAGGCTATAGCTCTGGGTCATCAGGCTATAGGCCCTTTCGCCAGTGCAGACTATATTCGTATTTCCGGGGATACCTGTGGCACCGACCTGCAGACGGAAATGAAAACCCGTGGCCATACCGAAGCCTATATAGTAGATGCTGCGGGCTGCCTGATAGGCAAGATCAATATTTATCAGGCGATAGAATGCGACGCCCTGGCGGTCCGCGAGTTTATGGATAGTAGACCCCTATGCCTCTACGCTGATGAAGCACTGGATAGCGCCATGGTAAAGGTCAGCCAATTTGTTGGTGAAAGTCTGCCGGTTATTGATAAAAAAAGCGGTATGATGCGCGGCAGTATTGCTGAGGGTGCCCTGTTTCAAGCTGTGATTGATGTACAGGCTCAGGCGCGCAACCTGGAACGCGACTGAAAAATAATAAAATTTAAGTGAGATGATTATGAAACTGTTGCTGCGAGCTGTACTTCTGTGCTGCTGCATAATCCCCCCTTTTGCTGTGGCTGATGCCTTTCAAGCAGGCCTCAGCGCTATGGAGCGGGGTCATTATTCAACAGCTATGCGCGCCTGGTTAAAGCTGGGTAAGGCTGGTGCTGCTGAGGCACAAAACAATGTTGGCCATCTTTATGAAGAGGGTTATGGGGTTTCACAGAACTATGCCGAGGCCATGGTTTGGTACCGACTGGCCGCAGATCAGGGTCTGGCTGAAGCCCAGCACAATGTTGGTATGCTCTACTACCACGGCTATGGCGTGGCAAAGAATTTTCGCGAGTCATTAAAGTGGTTTAAACGTGCATCACAGCAGGATCTGGCCGACTCCCAGTATATGCTTGGCCTGTCTTACCATCAGGGCAAGGGCGTGGGCCTGGATTATGAATTTGCCAAATACTGGTTCTATAAGTCGGCGGTACAGAGCTATGCCAATGCACAGTTTATGTATGCCTATATGCTGCAGGCGGGAGATGGCGGCGAATCGGAGCCATTAAAAGCCCTGGTTTGGTCGGAACTGGCAGAGCGCAATGGCAAAACCGATGCGTCTGATATCTCAAACCTGTCCAGGCTGTTAGTTGAAGACGCCGAGCAAGCCAGAGTGCCTGCGCTGGCCAGTCAATGCCTGGAATCCAACTATGAGCAATGCCCAAAATAGGTTTGCACTAGTTATTGGTTAGTGACTATTGGTAAATATTTCAATTTTTGACTAAAGAAAATCCATCTATCTCCGATCTTATATGTATCAAAAGAATGGTTATGGATGGAGCAAACCAATGGCGCCAAATAAGAAAGCAATGAATGCCTACCGCAGTGTCGGTGTTACCTCTGCAGTAAGTTATGCTGATGCAGTTCAGCTGATTCAGATGTTGTTTGATGGACTGATGGATTCTCTTGCAGAAGCTGAGGGCCATATAATGCGCAATGATATTGCCGGCAAGAATCAGGCTATTGGCCGAGCCAGCAAAATTATCGTTGGTCTGAAAGGCTCTTTGGATTTTGAGAAAGGCGGCGAACTGGCACGCAATCTTGATGATCTCTACGATTATGCTGTGCGTCGACTGCTGAAAGCCAATCTGCGCAACGACGTGGAGCCCGTCCAGGAAATCAAAGGACTGCTTGGGGAAATCAATGGTGCCTGGGAATTACTGCCCTCACTGCTGAAGGACCAGCCCGTCGCAATGGCCTCTTAGGTCATTGCCGAGCTTGGCTCGCACAATATCTTGCCTGACTTAACGCTGAACCAGCGATTCCCCCCGCGAACTGAAACCAGGGCCGTCAATCCCAGCTATCAATCCGGGCAGGGGAGCCATACTCATGATGAAAACAACCCTCGGTCCGATGAAAATTCCTATGCTGATATTGAGCTGTTGTTTGATAAAGACAGACAGATACCCCCATCGGCGGGCAACAACCAATTAGCCTGCCAATCTCTGGGTGAGCTAATGCTGGTACAGCAACTCAGTGAGTCGAGCTTGCCCATTCCCTCTTTTCATGGCCCCAAGCTGGATAAACTAGCCTCATCCCTGCTGCGCTATAAAGACTAGTCTGCTAAGCCAGTAAACATCCAACACCTGACACCATTTTCTGGTGACTTGACAGTCTTTGTTCACCCATGGCATAAACAGCGGCACCTATATAAGACAATATTTGCCGACGGTGGGGGTTTAAGCGCTATGAAGACATATCAGCAACGGGTGATGGAAATTCTCAATAAGGGTAACAATGAGGATGCTGCCAGTCGCGCCTGTGATATCTTTCTTTCAATTCTGATTATGCTAAATCTGGTGGCTGTATGCCTGGAGTCCGTCGAATCTATTAATCAGCAGTACCATGGCGCGCTAGTCGCCTTTGAATGGTTCTCGGTGAGTATTTTCCTGGTGGAATATATTCTGCGCATCTGGTCTATCGCTGCAGATAATCGTCATGCTGCCAAAACCGCCACTGGTCGCAGAGCCTCTTACATATTTAGCTTTACTGGTCTTATTGACCTGGCCGCGATATTGCCCAGCATCCTGCCGCTGATTATGGGTGGCGTCGATTTGCGCTGGCTGCGAGTGCTGCGTCTGGTGCGACTGCTTAAGATCTCTCATTATTCGTCGGCACTGGAGGATTTATTTTCTGCGGTTTACGAGGAGCGGCGCTCGTTTGCCGCAGCACTTTATCTGATGGCAATCGCACTGTTTCTGTCCAGTTCTATGATGTATCTGGCGGAGTATGAGGTGCAGCCAGAAAACTTTCGCTCAATCCCCAAAACCATGTGGTGGTCGCTGATTACTCTGACCACGGTGGGCTATGGCGATGTGTCACCAATTACCCCATTGGGCCAGGTTATCGGTGCTTTTACCGCATTGATGGGAGTCTGCACTGTGGCTCTGCTAACTGGTATTGTCGCCTCGGCCTTCTCCAGCCAGATGGCCCGTCGCGAAGCTATCTTTGAAGCGGAAATTAATGCGGTGATGAGCGACGGCGTGGTCACCTCTGATGAGCGCCAGCATATTGAAGAATTGCGCGAGCGTTTCAATATTCCGGAAGAACATGCCAAACAGATTTTCGCCCTGTTAGCAGAAAAGAAGTAAACTCTGTCTATTGACCGTCAATAATAACTTCGATGCGGCGGTTTTTTGAACGCCCGGCGGCGGTGTCATTGGATGCCAGGGGCTTGGTGTCTGCAAAGCCTGTGACTGTCACCCGACCATCCTCAAGGTTGCTATTGTTGAGCAGGTAGTCTGCCACAGCTGCGGAGCGGGCGGCACTAAGATCCCAGTTTGAGCGAAAGCGTTCACTAAAGGCCATGGGCACATTGTCTGTGTGGCCCTCAATGGTAATCAGACCAACGGCATTACTGATGGATGCGCCAACTTTGTTAAGCAGTGGTTTGAAGCCCTGCTGCAAGTCCGCGTAACCGCTGCGGAATGAACCGCGCTCAGCCAAGCGCACAATAATTTTGTCGCCGTCTCGCTCGACCTCGGCCAGCCCTTCGGATATTTCCTCAGATAACTGCATGCGGATACGCTGGAACTGATCGGCGATCGCCTGCTCTTTGCCCTCGGTACTTTCACCGCTCATGGCCTGTGCAACTTTGTCCGGCGATGCCTGCTCGACCATGATTTGAGACGCTACCTGGGCTTGGGCTGCAGCTACTTTGGCATAGACCTCAAGGTCATTCTGGGAAATTCTAGCCCCAGAATTATTTTTGCTGGCCTCCCCAGACTCCCCAGACTTAGCCTCTGAAGCAACCTTTACCACCAGCTTGTTATCTTCAATACGCACCGAGACCTTGCCTTCGGCAATCTCTTTGGCCAGAGCTTTTTGCACGGATTCAACATCGGAATTATTTGGTGATTCAGCCGTCTTGGTGTCAGTTTTTAATTCCGGATCAATCGGCGGCTCTTCATCTGTGGTCTGCTCTTGAATAACATCCATCAGGGTAGGATCCACCTTGGCGGCCTTATATTGCTTGGCGATAATGCTCTTGGCCTTGGGCGGCTCTACCACTGGTACCAGGCGCTGCACACCAAAAGCATTTTTCATGGACCCACTGACTTCTTTGTATTTGGGTACATTCATCTCGGCGAATGACAGCAGCAATACAAAAAATGCCATAAGCAATGTGGCCATATCAGCAAAGGTCGCCATCCATGCCGGTGCACCCCCTTTACAGGGAGGGCAATCGGGATCCGGCGCTGGTTCCTGTTCTTCGGGGGGTTCCGCGTCTTCGAGTTGCTCCTCGTCCTCTGCTACAGGAACGGGCAGCGGTGCCTCTTCAGCGTCTGAGCTGTTTTCGGGGTTCTCGGGGTTTGCCGCAAGATCCAGCGCTTTTTCGTCGTCTTGTTCTGCCATTAGACTGCCCCCGCTGTATTGATACGCTGATTATGAACCATCGACAATCACCTCGATCCGGCGGTTGCGCGCACGCCCCGCTGATGTCGTATTGCTGTCAACAGGTTTGGTATCAGCAAAGCCAGCTACAGTTATATTGCCCTGCGCAAAGCCTGAATTATTAATAAAGAAATCTGCGACAGATGCGGATCGCGCTGCCGACAGATCCCAGTTGGAATTAAAGCGCTCACTAAAAGCCACCGGCACATTGTCCGTATGGCCCTCGATACGCACTTTGCCGGTGCTGGCGGCGAGAGATTTGCCAACCTGGGAGAGCAGCTTTATAAAGCCGGGCTGCACATCTGCGCTGCCAGATACAAACGACCCTTGACTGGCTAATCGCACAATAATTTTGTCGTCTTTTAACTCAACTTCGGCGAGACCCATTTGAATCTCTGCGGCAAGGTCGGCGCGCACTTTTTGAAAGCGGTCTTCAATATCCTGTTTTTTTCGCTGGGCAACGCCGCCAGCTGTACCTTCAGACTCGTCTGCAGTGGCGCTTTCGTCGCTGCCTGTGGCCAGCTGCTGCTTGCGCACTTCAACTTCTGTAGACATTTCCGACTGGGCTTCAATAACCTTGGCGGCGATATCCAGAGTCTCCTGGCTAATTGGGCCACCAGAGCCCTGCCCAGACGAAGCTGCTCCCTCGCCACCGCTGCTCTGGGATGAGCGCAGCTCTACTATCACCTTGTCATCTTCAAGACGGACCATCACCTGACCCTGCTCAATCTCTTCAGCCAGGGTCTCTTCTAGTTTGCGAAAGTTTTGTTCGGTCTCAAAGTCGGCCTTTTTCTCTTCCGTTTTAACAACAATGTTTTTCAATGTCATCTCTTCGGAGCGCTGGCGCTTGCGATCAATCACGGTGGGCGCGGCCACCGCCGGTGTAAAGTCCTCTATGACCAGGCTTCGCGCGGTGGGAATAGATATCACCGGGACCACTCGCTTTACACCAAAGGCGGCTTTCAGGGATCCGGCAATCTGCTTATATTTGGGCACGTTCATTTCGGCAAACGACAGCAACAGAACAAAGAAGGCCATCAACAATGTTGCCATATCAGCAAAGGTTGCCATCCAGGCGGGAGCGCCACCTTTGCACGGGGGACATGGGTCAGGGGCCGGAGGACCGGGGTCGACCGGCGGGCCCGCTTGCTCTTCTAGTGCGTCCTGATCAACAACCTCTTCGAGGTTTTCGTCAGGCGCCTGCTCTTCAGCCATAATTCAGCCGGTCCGTTAGGCTGCTGGCGCCAGTTTGGCGCGCGTTTTCGGGCTCAGGAACGCACCGAGGAAATCGCTCAGTACACGGGGGTTACCGCCATCCTGAATAAAGAGTATGCCTTCGATAATCAGTTCGTTATTGATCTCTTCTAGGACCGCCTGATTTTCCAGTTTCATAGCGATGGGCAGACAGATTACGTTAGCCAGGATTGCGCCATACATTGTTGTTAAAAGGGCTACCGCCATAGCTGGGCCAATAGCTTTTGGATCGGACATGTTACCCAGCATCTGTACCAGACCAATCAATGTGCCAATCATTCCCATGGCGGGGGCAATTTCACCCCAGGCGGAGAAGATCTTTGCGCCCATATCATGGCGCAACTTGGTCATATCTTTTTCCCGCTCGAGGGAGCTTTTAATAATGCCGCCATCAGTGCCATCCACCAGCATGGCAACAGCTTTAGCCATAAATGGATTGGCGATCTCCTGGCCTTCAAGGGCAATCATGCCGTCTTTTCGGGCGATGGTAGCCAGCTCTACAATCTGTTCAATCAGGGCTTCTGGAGCATCGAGTTTGTTTTTAAAGGTTTTGCCCAAAACACCAACGGCACCAAGAAATTCTCCCAGGGAGGAGCGGAACATCACCACCATTATCGAACCCGCAACCACAATCAGCATTGAGGGGGTATCAATAAAGGCGGCAAAGTCGTCGATTGCCATGACGATAAAGCCAAAGGCACCTAGCAGCCCCACTATAGTTGCGATATCCATAAATTCTCCTGACAAATATTAATTCATTGTTGTTGCGATCGCGGTTGTTCTGATCGCGTCAAAACGCCGCAACTATATTGAGCGGGCGCTATTTAAATCTCTGTTCTCTTTTTATCGGCAGCTACCGGGAATTATTGAGAGCAGGTTTTCATTTTTTGGCAGTTTAACCCTTCGGCCTGAGGGTTGGGATTAATTTAATAACAAGACTCATGGAATCTGTAAAACTGTCGATTATTCTAAAGCAATATATGGTATTTTAAACTGTGTATGCAGAATATTAGTTACAGGATGGCATTTTAATCTCCGGTTGAGATTACCGGCTTATTGGGATCGTTTCTCTAACTTACAAGTCTAACTCGTTATATTAAAAGGAGAATACTTGTGAAAGTTAAAATGACATCAGGATCAGCTGTCGACAAGGTTAAATCTTACACTGGCGTATCAATCTCAGGATTAATAGGCGTTTGCCTGTTACTATCCAGCTGCGGTGACTATCGCACTGCCGAAAAATGTAGCGATGTGATTAAAGCTGGCGATAAAGGCTCTTTTACTACTGACCCTTCTGGGTTGGCCAGGGACCGCAGCACTGGAACCGTATGGTACCGCTGCCCGGGGGGCAAAACTTTCTCCAATTTTCGCTGTAAAGGCGAGACTCTGTTTGTCAGCTGGGATGATGCAACAGCCTATGCGGTTGAGTTCTCCAAGAAATCTGGCGTCAAATGGCGACTGCCAACCAACAGTGAGATGAAATCGATCGTCGAGCCATCCTGCATTGCGCCAGTCATTAATGAAAATGTATTTCCGGCAACCGAAGTGACCAATCATTGGACATCCAGTGATGGCTGGCATCAAAAAGCCTTTAAATGTGCGCTCAACACCTACAATGGCAGTCTCTCTTGCCGTCAGGCCCGGGTTATTGAGCAGCCGTTTCTACTGGTTCAGGATCGCGGCTAATTCTGGTGCGCAGGATTGACCGGTTTAGCTGCAAAACTCAAGCACTGATCCCCCTGCACTCGTATGACTTCCATAGAGGGCAACATCTTTGATTTGAATCCCATCGCCCTGCAACCATAGGGCCTTTTGGGATCATGGGTAATATTAAAATGTTTGCAGGCCCAGCAATCAGGACCGGTTTTTTCTGGCGGCGTCACGTTTTGGTTTCCAATATTCTTGATAGGCTTTCCACAGCACTGTCAGTACAAACATAAACCCAATAAAGCTGGCAAAAAGATCAGTCAGGGCAACGCCTTCAAGACGGGTGAATTCTGGCTGCACATACATAATCAAAATCATTGGCACAGCGACTAACATATAGGTACGAATAAGCTTACACATGGCGCATGGTGGTTTTTCGTTTTTCCCTGCCATACTTATTTTGCCCCCCGGGATTTTTATTTTATGTAATCCTACCCTTAACGCCAGACAATCTCTATTCAAAGCTTATTTAATCGCCTTGGCTGCCAGCACCACAACGCGAAAGCGCGGTGATTGGGCAGTGTCTACAGCTGCAGAACCCAGCTCTAACTGCAAACTTGTGCCCGCAGCTATGGTTTGTGGGATAAGAAATGTTTGGCTGCTTTGTACCTGATAAGCACTGGTCATCCTGTCTACCCGAATCTGAATCTGGGTCATGGGCACCGGGCTGCGATTAGACAACGCTACCTGCACATAGCCGCGGCTGTTGATACCAGCTGAGCCACTGATAAAACTCTGGGGCTGCAACTCCAGTTGCAATGCGCTGAGCTGCTGGGTCGACTGCTTGCCAAGCTCACCCCCGGCCTGACTGGCCTGTTTAAAGTAGCCTATCGCTGCCTGATACTGTTTGGCCTCAACAGCCGACTCGCCCAGATAGTAGCTGGCTTTGGCTGTGGGTAAAATTTTATAACTCCGCTGAATGTCCGCTAAACCCCTGGCTTTGTCTCCCAGATCGTAGCGCAGTACACCACGAGCCAAATAAGGGCCGAAGTATTTTGGATTTTTCCGAATCGCGGTGCTGTAGGCCTTTTCCGCATTACCTGTTTTATCCATTAGCTTCCAGGCATGGCCGCGCAACTCCCAGAATGCTGCCTCGCGGGGCTGCACAGCAATCGCCCGGTCAAGCTGGTTAATTGCCACATTTGCCTGTTTTTTATTGAGTGCTTCAAGGGCAGCCTCTTCCGCCTTGTAAGCTGGCTCGTCTTTGCGCAGCTGGGCAATTGCTGCCTGATAACGCTGGCGATAACGCTGACCCTTTGGCAGTTTCTGTGCTTTTGCGATATTGGCCTCGACCCGCTTCGCCGATGGTGGATGACTGGCAAACAATCCCGAGAGGAAATCTGCCTGGCGGCCTTCGCTCAGTTTGACAAAGGTACGCTGCAGTTCTACTGCTCCCTGGGGCTCGTAACCAGCCCGCGCCATATATTCCATGCCATAGAAGTCAGATTCAAGTTCATCATCACGGCCATATTTGGCCATCCAGGCTGCAGTGCCCATCTGCGACGCCAATCCATATAGCTGGGCACCATCTCGGCCCTGGGTGCCTATAGCCACAGCGGCCAGACCAATGTTGGCCAATGTGCCGCGGCTCATTTGAGAGGCACCGTGGCGTGCGGCGGCATGGACTATTTCGTGGGCCAGCACAGCTGCGAGCTGGGATTCATCATCCAGATAACTCAGCAGACCCCGGTTAATAGCAATTTTGCCCCCAGGAAGAGCCCAAGCATTGGGTACGGAGTTATTTAATACGACAAATTCATAGGGCAGATTTGGCTGATCACTAACGGCAGCCAGCTTATTGCCAACACCAGCTACGTAGGCCTGAAGCTTGGGGTCGAGATAATAATCACCTCCCTGGGACTGTCGAGACGGGGAATAATTTTTGCTGCCCAGAGCAATCTCTTGCTGCTGGGACATAAATGACAGTTCGTTTTTACCAGTGACTGGATTAACCGAGCAGCCTTGGAGCAAGGCGGTCATGGCTAAAATTAATAATATTGGTCGGCTGTATATGCTGTTCATAGTATTTTCCCTTATTCGTGCCTACTTAATTTCCCGCAGCTATCCATAAATACCCGAAGCCTGGCAATCAATATTCATTGGCGCAGGTTTTAACAAGATTGATATAATGACAGCACCATTTGCCATGAATTTCCACAACAGGGTCATTTTAAATCATGCTTATTGTTATTTCCCCTGCTAAAAAACTGGACTACAGCAGCCCCGTAGCCGCTAAAAATCATAGCCAGCCAGAGTTGCTCGATCATTCTGCGGAATTGCTGCAGGGACTCAAAAAACTGTCGCCCCAGGATGTCTGCGCATTAATGGGTCTCAGCGACAATCTCGGAGCACTGAACTATGAACGATTTCAGGCCTGGGACAGACCATTTACTGAAGACAATGCCAAGCCCGCGATTCTGGCTTTTAAAGGTGATGTGTATCAGGGGCTGGATGCAGACAGCATGACTGACAAGCAACTGGAATGGGCACAGGGCCATCTGCGCATTCTCTCTGGACTCTATGGCCTGTTGCGGCCGATGGATTTGATGCAGCCCTATAGACTGGAGATGGGTACCAGGTTTGCCAATCAGCGAGGCAAGGACCTCTACCAGTTTTGGGGCAATATTATTACTGACGAAATCAACAGCCTGCTGAGCAATGCTAAAAGCCCTGTGCTGCTCAATCTGGCATCTAACGAGTACTTTAAGTCCGTGCAGCAAAAGAATATTGCTGGTCGTATTGTGACCCCGGTATTTATGGATAAAAAAGGCGACAAGTACAAGATTGTTAGCTTTTACGCGAAAAAGGCACGGGGCCTGATGAGCGCCTACATTATTAAAAACAAGATTACCGCCGTCGAAGGTATTAAAAAGTTTGATGTGGATGGCTACCGCTTTAATTCTGCGATGACCGATGGGGACAGCTGGGTTTTTACCCGCGGCCAATAATTGCAAGGACAGCAAATGGATAAGCCTTTTTCCCCGGCCTGCGAAAATAATCGCGACCCTATTCTCGCGCTTCTCATGCCGTTGCTGGCCGATAAGTCCTCTGTTCTTGAGATTGGCAGCGGCACCGGGCAGCATGCTGTGTGGTTCGCCAAAAATATGCCTCAGCTGCGCTGGCAAACTAGCGATCTTCAGCACAATCATGCCGGCATTAACCAGTGGCTCAATGCTTATCCATCACCCAATCTGCTGGCGCCTATAGAACTGGATATGCTAGACACAGTAGGGAGTAACTGGCCCAACGGGGGCTTTGACTGTATTTACTCGGCCAACACCGCCCATATTATGCCCTGGGAAGCAGTGGTTAATATGCTGGCTCAAGTGGGGCTGCGACTTTGCAGCAATGGGCTATTTTGTCTCTATGGCCCAATGCAGTATCAGGGGGTAATAGAACCCCAGAGCAACAGGGATTTTGATGCCAGCCTGCAGCAGCAGGCCAGCCATATGGGCATTCGTGAATTTCATCAGATTAATCGACTGGCCGCCGAGGCCGGGTTAGTTCTGCTCGACGATCATGCCATGCCAGCCAATAATCGTTTGTTGGTATGGCAAAAAGCCTAGAGCAAGACTGGGCCGCTACTAAATTGATAGTCCGCGGCCAGACAGATAAAAATTACCATGCCAACCCGATGATTGCCTAAAAAGGCTTTAAAGCAACCCTCAGCATCACGGTTTCTGGCCTGCAAGTATTGCCTGACAAAATATAGTGCTGCGACAGCCAGCCCGATCATATAGATCCAGCCCCGGGAAAACGCCAGCCCAGCCACAAACAATGCCATCAGTGCCAACAGTTGCAGGCCGACAATAAAAGCCAGGTCAAAGCGACCAAATAATATGGCGGTGGATTTAATACCAACCTTCAGGTCGTCCTCACGGTCGACCATCGCATAATAGGTATCAAAGGCAACAGTCCAGAATATCACCGCTATAAAGAGTAGCCATAATGCCGGGGGTAACAGTTGCTGTTCGGCGGCAAATGCCATGGGCACTGCCCAAGCCCAGGCCGCTCCAAGCCCAAACTGGGGCAAGTGAGTAATGCGCTTGAGAAAGGGATAACTGGCGGCCAACAGCAGGCCCCCCACTGACAGCATTATGGTCATCTGATTGGTCATCAGTACCAGCCCCAGAGCAATCAGCAGTAAGCTGAAAAATAATACCAGCGCCTGGGTCGATGTTATTTCCCCCTGGGGCAATGGGCGATTAGCCGTGCGGCGGACGGCGCCGTCGACATGGCGATCTGCGTAATCATTAATAACACAGCCCGCTGCCCGCATCACCAGAACCCCAAGGATAAAGATAATCAGATTATGGGTGCTGGGTCGGCCTTCGCCGGCAAACCACAGTGCCCATAGTGTCGGCCACAACAGTAAGAAAGTGCCAATAGGCCGATCCAGACGCATCAGACGGAGCCATTTATTGGCCTGAGCGCTGATCTCGGCCTCTGTGGTTTCTGAAGTCATAAATTGCGGCCATAGCCAAAAGTCAGGCTCTGATTGTACGGCTTAAAGTCGGGTAGGAATATCTCGCTTACCAACAGCGGTTTGCGATTTAAGCGAAAGACCGACCGACGCCCCCACAGTGGAGTGTCAATATGCCCAAGGACAACAGGCAATTTTGCGTTGGCACTGGTGTGGCATGCGACTTCCACTGGCTCTCTGGTCATGCTGGGACTTTGAAATAGCAGCGCACCCAATGGACGATTATCCAGGCGACGTAATTTGCGCAGTGATCCAGTCAATGTAGTCATGGGCAATACGCTTCTTGCATAGACCCAGGGCACACCATCGCCCAGTAAAATCACTTCGCGGATAAGCGCCAGTCGCCGGGGCGCCAAACCCAGGGCAAGTCGTTCCGAGAGACGCGGGGCATCCAGGCATTGCCTGATAATTTGCACGGATAACTTTCCATCACTGGCATCCAGCAGGCGCTGGGTTAAAGACCCGGTGTCTGACAGCCAGTCCCGCCACTGATCGGGAATCATGCGGTCTGACTTTGATACCATAGGACGCCAAGCTGGCTCACGGTGCAATCGAAAATTGGAAAATCGCGCTGTTGGCAAAGGAATAACCTATTACAATTAGATCAGAGCTCGGTTGCCCAGCAAAGGATCCGGGCAGTTTTTGGCTGCCATAATGCTGATCATCACAGTTTGCTGGCAAGCTCGTTTTTTAGATAGTCGCGCAAATCATCTCCAATTTCACTGTGCTGCAGACCCAATTCAATATTTGCTTTCAACAGGCCCAATTTGCTGCCGCAGTCATAGCGAATACCTTCGTACTCATAAGCCAGCACCTGCTCCTCGGTGAGCAATGTCTGAATTGCGTCAGTCAGCTGGAATTCGCCACCAGCGCCCGGCTTTAAGGCGGCTAAATGAGCAAACAACTGTGGCGTGAAAATATAGCGCCCGGTTACACCCATATCAGATGGAGCTTCCTCCAGCACTGGCTTCTCGACAATTTTATCCAGCAAGTGAACTCGGTCTGTCTGTTTGGTACCTGAGATAACGCCATAGGAGGAGATCTCTGGACCAGGAACCTTTTGCACTGCGATTACAGAGCTCTTATAGAATTCGTAAATCTCGACCATCTGCTTTACCGCGCCTTTGCCGTGATGAATCAAGTCATCGGCCAACAGTACGGCGAAAGGCTCATCGCCCACTAAATGGGCGGCGGTTGAAACGGCATGTCCCAGCCCAAGGGCTTCCGTCTGACGAATATAAGTACAGCTCACACCTTTGGGGACGACATTCTGGGCAATCGACAATAGTTCTTTTTTGCCCCGCTGCTCCAGCTGATGCTCCAGCTCATAGGCCTTATCAAAATGATCGGCAATTGAACGCTTGGTGCGTCCGGTAACAAAAATCATTTCGGTAATACCCGCCTCGACGGCCTCTTCAACTGCATATTGAATGAGTGGCTTGTCAACCACAGGCATCATTTCCTTGGGACTGGCTTTCGTGGCTGGCAAAAATCTTGTGCCCATTCCCGCTACAGGGAAAACTGCTTTGCGAACCTTTTCGCCATGCCTGATGTGAACCATTTGAATCTCCTTAATTACTAGATCAGTATTTTCCAGCCAGCATTATATCCATAACTGATTGCCTCAAGGTCACTAAATCGCCCTAATACCTAAGTATTGCCCTATCTTTCTGGTTGCGCCGGTTTATAATTGCGCCTTTCTTTGTTTTCCATTAAATGTTTCGCATTAAATATTTGTAGGTGATATTCGTGGGCAATCTCTCTGCTGCTCCTGATACTTTTCAGGAACTGATAGCAAGGCTTCAACAATACTGGGCTGATAAAGGCTGCGTGGTCATGCAGCCGCTGGATATGGAGGTCGGTGCTGGTACTTTTCACCCAGCGACATTTTTGCGCTCCATAGGTCCGGAAATCTGGAATGCTGCCTATGTACAGCCCTCCCGTCGGCCTACAGACGGCCGCTATGGTGAGAACCCCAATCGCCTGCAACATTACTACCAGTTCCAGGTGGTGATGAAGCCTTCGCCAGCAGACTTTCAGGAGCTCTATCTTGGTTCACTGGAGCATCTTGGTATAGATACCACAGTGCATGATGTGCGCTTTGTCGAAGACAACTGGGAATCTCCTACTCTGGGGGCCTGGGGTCTGGGCTGGGAAATCTGGCTGAATGGCATGGAAGTCTCCCAGTTTACTTATTTCCAGCAGGTGGGTGGCCTTGAGTGCTATCCGGTGACTGGTGAAATTACCTATGGCCTCGAGCGTATCGCCATGTATTTGCAGGCGGTGGACAGTATTTATGATTTAGTCTGGGCCCATGGCCCCCAGGGCGATGTGACCTATGGTGACGTGTTTTTGCAGAATGAGCGGGAAATGTCCACTTACAACTTTGAACATGCAGATGTAGATTTCCTGTTTGGGGCCTTTGATCAACATGAAAAAGATGCCGAGCGACTGATTGCCGAAAAGCTGCCATTGCCTGCCTACGAGATGGTGATGAAAGCATCACACACGTTTAACTTGCTCGATGCCCGCAAAGCCATTTCTGTTACCGAGCGACAGCGCTATATTCTGCGCGTCAGAACATTGGCTCGAGGTGTAGCCCAGGGCTATTTTGATTCTCGCATGGCTGAGGGCTTCCCTCTCGCAGATAAAGCCATTGCCGCAGAAGTAATTGCCAAAAATACTGGAGAATCAAAATGAGCGCAGATTTTCTGGTTGAACTGGGCACCGAAGAGCTGCCACCAAAAGCATTATTAGCATTGTCCAATGCCTTTACCAGCGGCATTGTAGACGGCTTTAAGGGCGCTAATCTAAGTTTTCATAAGGTCACATCCTATGCAGCTCCCCGGCGACTGGCCGTGGTTATTAAAGGGCTGGATGTGCAGGCACCAGACAGTGAGGTTGTCGCCTGGGGGCCCCCAGTCAAAGTGGCCTTTGACGCTGAAGGTTTGCCTAGCCGCGCCGCAGAAGCCTTTGCTAAAAAGAATGCTATAGATATTACTCAGCTTAGCGAGCATATAGAGAATGATGGTCAGCAAGATAAACTCTGTGTGCGCCGCACTGAAACCGGCTGCCAAACCAGCAGCCTTCTGGGGCCAGTGATCAATCAGTCATTGGCCGCTCTGCCTATCCCCAAGCGCATGCGCTGGGGCAGCAGCAAAGAGGAATTTGTGCGCCCGGTGCAATGGGCTGTACTGCTATTTAATGGCTCGGTTTATCATGAAGACGTGCTGGGATTGACCTCGGGCAATATCAGCCGCGGCCACCGCTTTCACTCTGGGGGCGATATTGTTATTACCTCACCGGACAGCTATGCCGAGCAGTTGCGTGAAGCTTATGTGATTGTCGACTTCAATCAGCGCCGGGATATTATCCGTCAGGGAGTCACCGAGCTGGCTGCATCCATCGATGGACAAGCGGTTATTGATGAAGATCTGCTGGATGAAGTCAGCGCACTCAATGAATGGCCAGTACCACTGATGGGTCGCTTTGATGAGCATTTTTTGCAGGTCCCATCCCAGGCTCTAATTTCCTCCATGAAAGAGCACCAAAAATACTTTCATGTGGTAGATCAAAACAACAATCTTATGGCCGCCTTTGTTACCGTTGCCAATATTGAGAGCAAAGATCCGGTTCAGGTTATTGACGGTAATGAGCGGGTGATTCGGCCACGTCTCGCAGATGCCGCTTTCTTTTATCAAAATGATAAACAAAGCAGCTTGGAAAGCCGTCGGGAATCGTTAAAGCAAGTGGTCTTCCAAGCCAAACTTGGATCTGTCTTTGCCAAGACTGAGCGAGTTGCCGCGCTGGCGGAGACCATTGCCCAGTACACTGGTACAGATCCTAAGCTGGCCCGACGTGCCGCCGAGCTCAGCAAGTCTGATCTGGTCACTGATATGGTCGGTGAGTTTGACGACCTCCAGGGCACCATGGGTAGAGACTATGCTCTCAACGATGGTGAGCCCGAAGAGGTTGCAGAGGCCTTGTTTGAACAGTATTTACCCCGCTTCGCCGGGGATCAGGTGCCAGAAACTGGCACCGGAACAACATTGGCGCTGGCTGACCGGCTCGATAGCCTGGTGGGAATATTTAGCATAGGGCAGCAGCCCTCTGGCTCCCGTGACCCCTTTGCATTGCGTCGCGCTAGCCTTGGCGTATTGAGAATCATGATTGAACGCAAGATTGATCTGGATCTGACCCAAGCTATCAATGCTGCCGCTGCACAGTTCGAGCTTAGCAAAGAGGGTGATCTATCCTCCGACAATATTTGCAAGCAAGTACTCACTTACATTGTTGATCGCTTTAAGTCTTGGTACAGAGATGAGGGTATGGCTGCAGAGGTATTTATGGCCGTTACTGCTCTGGAGCTCTCGAACCCTCTGGATATCAATGCACGGGTGCAAGCGGTCAATCAGTTTTCACAGCTGCCAGAGGCTGTGGCGCTGGCAGCGGCCAATAAACGCGTGGCCAATATCCTGGCCAAACAACTCGGTGATACAGTCCCAGCCGCAGTGCAACCAGCATTGTTGCAGGAGCCAGCGGAGCAGGCGCTGGCCAGTGCGATTAGATCATTGAGCCAGGAAGTTGAGCCATTGGTTCAACAGCGAGACTACAGCGGAATTTTGCAAAAACTTGCCCAGCTCAGAAAGCCTGTTGACGGGTTCTTTGATAAGGTAATGGTGATGGCTGATGATCAAGCCATACGAGATAACCGTCTGGCGTTGCTATTCAGCTTGCGTCAGCTGTTTATTAACGTTGCAGACATCTCACAGTTGGCACCAACAAAATAGGATTTTAAGATTTGCTTAAGGGCTGGATAACTCAATTGGGGCGCGGTCTTAGGTCCGCACTTTTTTATCTGGGCTTTATTTTGCTGATTATTCTTATGAGCGCGATTGCCTGCGCTCTTTTCTTTTTACCCTTCCGCCCCCGCCAGCGCATCGCCACCTTCGGCAATCACCTGACTATGTTGTGGTTGCGTATCACCTGCAATATTTCTATTGAGGTGCAGGGTGCAGAGAATATTCCAGAAGGCCCCTGCGTTGTACTGAGCAATCATCAAAGCACCTGGGAAACCTTTTATCTGCAATGGTACTTTCAACCGGCCACTGTGATTCTTAAGCGTGAGTTACTCTGGATTCCGCTTTTTGGTTGGGGGCTGGCACTGATGCAGCCGATTGCCATTAAGCGCTCAAAGCCCGCTCGGGCAATACGGTTTGTACTCAAGAAAGGCGCCGAGCGGCTGCAGGACGGCAATAAAATTGTTATCTATCCCGAGGGCACCAGAGTCAGCACAGATCAGTTGGGGGAATTTAAAACCAGTGGCGCTGCACTGGCCAAAGCCGCCGCTGTGCCAATAATACCAGTGGCCCACAATGCTGGTCATCACTGGCCACTGGTGGGGTTCACTAAACAACCGGGCATTATCAAAATGCAAATTGGGCCAGCTATCAACAGCTCCGCCGGAGACGCCAGACAGTTAACAGACCAGGCTCGCGAGTGGATTAAGCAAGCACTCTAACTGCCATACCCATCACAAAAAAGAATTGCTCCTGTGGCTACAATCGGCCTTCAACATAAGCAACTGACAGGAACTTAACGACATGGATGCAAAGAGCGCCACAGGTCAAGGTCGACCCATAGAGAAGCGTCGCAAAGCCCGGCGCATTAAAGTGGATCGCAGAGAAGAGGTTCGCTTTGAGCCCAACAAGGACAACCGACGTAGAAATCCCGGACGGCGCTCCAGAGATAGCGACGTATGGAAACCTATTAACCAATAGTTACTAATAGGTTTTATTTATATTTAGACGTCTAGATTCACCACAGAGAGGGCATTGGTTTCAATAAATTCGCGCCTTGGCTCCACATGATCACCCATCAATGTTGTAAACATCTGATCCGCAGCAATCGCATCTTCGATAGTCACTACCAGCATACGACGACTTTCAGGATCCATGGTCGTTTCCCAAAGCTGCTCCGGGTTCATCTCCCCCAACCCTTTGTAGCGCTGAGTATTAATGCCCCGGCGAGATTCCGCCATCAACCAATCCAACGCCTCTTTGAAGCTGGCCACCGGCTGCTCACGCTCGCCGCGCTTAACATAGGCACCAGCTTCAATAAGGCCCTGCAATGTTTTACCCAGCTCTACGATGGCCGTATATTCGTTGGAAGCAAAAAAGTCGCGTCCCAGACTGTGATAATGGGGCACACCATGGGCTGTGATTTCAATATTGGGAATAAATAAATTGCGCTCTTTGTCTTCCACTGCAGAGACCATATAGCGATGAGTGCCACTATCAACTTCTGCGAGCTTTTCCTGAAATTCGGCACACCAGACCTCAAGATCACTGCTTTTTTCCAGAAGTTTGCTATCAAGGCCGCTGGTATAAACAAGCGCTTCCAGCACTTCCTGGGGATACACCAAAGACATACGGTTAATCAGGTCACCCACATGCCTGAACTGATTAACCAGTGCCTCCAGAGCAGTGCCCTGAATACCTGGAGCAGTTGCATTCACATGAAGGCTGGCCCCCTCAAGGGCTTTCTGGGTCAAATACACCAGAAGGGCCATATCATCTTTTACATACTGTTCAGACTTACCTTTGCTAACTTTGTAGAGCGGCGGCTGGGCAATAAAGATATGTCCATTTTCAACCAGCTCGCGCATCTGGCGGAAAAAGAATGTCAGCAGCAGAGTACGGATATGAGACCCATCCACATCAGCATCCGTCATAATCACAATGGTGTGATAACGCAGCTTTTCAAGATTAAACTCTTCAGTACCAATGCCACAGCCCAATGCGGTAATCAAAGTCCCCACTTCGGCACTGGACAACATTTTGTCAAAGCGCGCCTTTTCAACATTGAGGATCTTACCTTTCAGGGGCAGGATAGCCTGGGTTTTACGGGCGCGACCCTGTTTTGCAGAGCCCCCTGCAGAGTCTCCCTCCACCAGATACAGTTCAGACAGCGCAGGATCTTTCTCCTGACAATCTGCCAGCTTTCCTGGTAGTCCGGCAATATCCAGGGCACCTTTGCGACGGGTCATCTCTCTGGCTTTGCGCGCCGCTTCCCGAGCGCGGGCCGCATCAATCATCTTATTAACAATGGCCCGGGCTTCCTGGGGATATTCCATAAGATAATCGCTGAATTTTTCCCCCATCTCCTGCTCTACCGCGGTTTTAACTTCCGAGCTGACCAGCTTGTCTTTGGTCTGGGAAGAAAACTTGGGATCCGGAACCTTAACAGAGATAATCGCAGTCAGACCTTCACGGGCATCATCCCCTGTGGTACTGACCTTGGATTTTCCATTGATACCCTCTTTCTCGATATAGCTATTCAGGCCCCTTGTCAGAGCTGAACGAAAACCGGCCAGGTGGGTACCGCCATCACGCTGGGGAATATTGTTGGTATAACAGAGGATATTTTCCTGAAAACCGTCATTCCACTGGAGCGCCACTTCAACACTGGTACCGTCTTCTCGGTCATTGCTGAAATGCATGATTTTATTAACTGTACTTTTATTGGTATTGAGGAATTCAACAAAAGCGCTCAACCCGCCATCGTAGGCAAACTTTTCCTCCTTCCCTGAACGCTCATCCTGAAGCACCACACAGACGCCAGAATTAAGGAAAGACAGCTCTCTAAGCCGCTTTGCCAACTGGTCATAGTAGAACTTGATATTTGTAAAGGTTTCCTCTGAGGGCTCAAAATAGACCTCTGTGCCGGTCTCTTCTGTATCGCCAATAACGGTGAGAGGACCCTGGGGAACACCGTGGGAATAGGTTTGCTCATGGACCTTGCCATTGCGACGAATAGTCAGACGCATTTCTTTGGACAATGCATTAACTACAGAAACCCCTACCCCGTGGAGGCCGCCAGAGACCTTGTAGCTATTGTCATCAAACTTACCGCCAGCATGCAGTACTGTCATAATAACTTCAGCGGCGGACACACCTTCATCGTGCATCTCGGTGGGAATACCACGGCCATTATCTGACACAGTAATAGATTCATTGGGGTGAATAACAATGCGGATTTCAGAACAGTGGCCGGCGAGTGCCTCATCGATAGAGTTATCGACCACCTCAAACACCATATGATGGAGGCCTGTGCCATCATCTGTATCGCCAATATACATACCTGGGCGCTTTCGAACCGCGTCTAGCCCTTTAAGTACCTTAATACTCGAAGAGTCATAATTCGCTTCTTCACTCATAGCTTTTCAATTTCCCGTTATTCAACCTTCTGAAGCCACCCCATGTTCCATGTGGAACATCTGGCAGGCCATTCCATCCACCAACAATTCAAAATCTTTCTTATCAACCCCGGTCATAAAGTACTGACAATCAAGGTTATTTAAACAACGCACCACCTGAGCCCTGTGCTCATAGTCCAGCTCAGCGGGCAGGTCATCCAACAAAAACAAACAAGACTGCCCCACTCTCTTGCGATAATGAGTGGCTTGAGCCAACTTTAACGCATAGACCAGCAGTTTGGTCTGCCCTCTAGACAGGCGATCCGCAGCGGCCACCCCATCTACCTTTATTCTTATATCAGCTTTATGGGCACCATGGTTGGTTGCCCCAACCGCCAAATCTCTAGCTCGATCTGACTTAAAAACATCAGCAAGATCTGCCTGGTCCGACCAACCTTGATAATAATCAAGCTCCAACTCCCCCAAGCCTTCAAACACCAATGCCAGCTCTCGAACATCTGATATCAACTCCGCCAAATAGCGGCGTCGGTACTCAGTAACCTGTTCTGCCAAAGGGACTAATTCCGCAGTCCAAACCCGAAGAGATTCTTCGTCCATTCTACCATGACGGAGCAGTTGATTGCGCTGTTTTAACGCCTTTTGAAACCTGCGCCACAGCGCCCGATATTCATGTTCCACGTGGAACACACCCCAATCAAGAAACTGGCGTCGCTGTAGCGCCCCACCCTCAAGCAGCGTGAAACTATGGGCATCAATTAACTGCAACGGCAGCTCCTCTACCAGCTGCACTGCGGACTGCAGGGAATTGCCGTCTAGCCGGGCCTCAAACCGGCCCTTGGTTGTGCGCTTTATTCCTAGCTGGTGGCTCGTACCAGAGGTTGGGCGCTCTATACGCGCAGAGACTACAAGCTCATCAGCATCATTATTAACCACCACGCGGAGGTCCCGATGCTTAAAAGAGCGGCCACGGCCTAGGAGATATATGGATTCGAGAAGACTGGTTTTACCGCTGCCATTGGCGCCGTAGATAATATTGGCGCCGGGATGACAGGCGATCTGGACGCTCTTGAGGTTTCTTACCTGCAGAACATCCAGTTTTGATAAGTGCATACAGACTAAAGCTTAGACAGCGAAGACTGTCTTAAACCAGGCGCCATCAAAGGCGCATTGGCATAACAACATAGACAGCGCTGTCATCTTCAGCATCCTGAACCAGGGCACTGCTATTGGAATCGGATAGAGTGAACTTGATCTCAGAGCCTTTAAGCACATTGAGCACGTCAAGCAGATAACTGACATTAAAGCCGATCTCAAGATCATCACCAACGTAGTTCACAGTCACTTCTTCCTCAGCCTCTTCCTGCTCAGGATTGTTAGCAACCATTTTCAAGGCTCCGGAGGACAGCAAGATCCTAACCCCGCGATACTTCTCATTGGATAGAATCGCTGTGCGACCAAAAGCCTGCTTTAGCTCAGCACGATCACCAGTAACCAGCTTGTCACCACCCTTGGGCAACACGCGGTCATAATCAGGATAGGCGCCATCAACGAGCTTGGAGGTAAACACATAGTCTGTACCAGTAATGCGAATATGGTTGGAGCCCATGGCCACCTGAACATCCTCATCACCGAGCAGTCGGGACAACTCCATTACGCCTTTGCGAGGCAAGATCGCGGTGGTAGTGCCATCCACAGCGACTTCACAAACACCATCGCAGAGGGCCATACGGTGACCGTCGGTGGCAACCGCGCGTAACTTATTAGTCGACACCTCCCACAGCATACCGTTGAGGTAATATCTAACATCCTGCTGGGCCATGGCAAATGAAGTTGCCTCAATAAGGCCCTTAAGCACAGAGGCTTGCACTGTAAAGCCGATACTTTTCTCACCCTCATCTGCCGAGGGGAACTCATTTGCAGGCAATGTCGCCAATGTAAACTTACTGCGGCCGCTTTTAAGCTGGGCCTTGCCATCACTGCTGGAAAAATCAACCTGGGCACCCTCTGGCAGGGAGCGGCAGATATCCAAAAACTTCCGCGCTGAAACAGTTACTTCACCAGCCTCAGCAGCAGATGCCACCTCAGTGGATCCAATAATCTCTACTTCAAGATCAGTACCGGTCAGAGACAGTCGATTACCTTCAAGGCTGAGCAGGACATTGGACAAAATAGGAAGGGTTTGACGGCGCTCAACCACACCTACAACCAACTGTAGAGGGTTTAATAATGCTTCACGGGAAAGGCTGAATTTCATGGTGACTTTTGTTCTCCAACACTTTTGGAATAGTTAATAATAAACGATCAGGTAGACAGTGTTCGGTAAAGATTTTTGAGATCTCGCTGCACTTCCCTGTCAATACTCTCTAATTCTTTAACCTTGCGACATGCATGCAAGACTGTTGTATGGTCGCGACCGCCAAAAGACTCGCCAATTTCAGGCAGACTGTGGTTGGTCAGCTCCTTGGCAATCGACATAGCCACTTGCCTGGGCCGTGCCACGGATCTACTGCGACGCTTGGAAAGTAGATCCGACATTTTTAATTTGTAGTAGTCGGCCACCACTCTCTGGATATTGTCTATGGTAACTAGCTTATCCTGCAGTGCCAATAAGTCTTTGAGTGATTCGCGAATTAAATCAATATCAATGGTGCGTCCAGTAAATTGAGCATGGGCCATCACCCGCTTCAGTGCACCTTCCAGCTCGCGAACATTGGAGCGAATACGCTGAGCAATAAAGAATGCGGCATCCTTGGACAATGCCATCCCTACCTGCTCGGCCTTATTCATCAAGATAGCCGCGCGAGTTTCCAGCTCCGGTGGCTCAACCGCCACTGTCAGGCCCCAGCCAAAGCGCGATTTCAACCGCTCTTCTACCCCGTCAATCTCTTTGGGGTAACGATCACAGGTCAGGATCATCTGTTGGCCCCCCTCAAGCAGCGCATTGTAGGTATGAAAAAACTCCTCCTGGGAACGCTCTTTGCCAGCAAAGAACTGAATATCATCAATCAACAGCGCATCAACAGAGCGGTAAAAGCGCTTAAACTCATCAATAGCCTTAAGCTGCAGTGCCTTAACCATATCTGCAACAAAGCGCTCAGAATGCAGATAGACTATTTTTGCATCGGGCTTCTTGGCCTTCAATGCATTACCCACCGCATGCATAAGGTGGGTTTTACCCAGACCAACACCGCCATATATAAATAACGGATTATAGGAACCACCAGGATTCTCTGCTACCTGCTGGGCCGCCGCAAAGGCAAGCTGATTTGACTTGCCCTCAACAAAACTGTCAAAGGTAAAATTATTATTAAGATTGGTTTTAAGGCTGGTTTCCGCTGCCGACTGAATAATGGCTGGCGCATCGACGATAATTCTCGAGTCGTCGGTGCCACCCCTCTTATCGGCCCGATCTACTGACAACTCCGCTCGCAATGGCTGTGAACGACGAGCCAGATTATTGGCTTCGCCATTAACCGGCTGAGATTCAACTTGCTGTGACTTTTGATGTACCTGGCCTGCCACATCACCTGATACGCGACCTACCACACCAAGCGAAATTGCCTGACCACCGAAGTCAGCGTAGAGTTGCTCGATACGAGAGAGAAATTTGTTCTTAACCCAGTCCTCGATAAACCGGTTCGGCGCCATTAATTGAACCACAACAGCATCAGATTGAGAGCCCAGTGGAACATGCACTGTCAGCGGTCTAATCCAAGTATTGTATTGCTGCTCAGGCAACTCACTACGCAGCTGGCTCTGACATTGAGACCAAACTGTTTCCGGCACATCAAACCCCATTTTCAAACCCTTAGCGACAGCGACACATTTTCAAGGGACCCATAAACACCCGGAAGGAGATAGAAACCCCTACCTAGAAGCCCCCAAATATTAGAACTATTCGTTGTTCTTTATAATTATTTAACTTGAGGGGAATAATATACAAAGCAAGCGCAATTATCCACACTGAAAAAACCAGAGCAAAATTTACAAAAATAAAAAAATTTATATTTATCAACATGTTATATAAAAACAAACTTTTTTTTATCAACAGAGAGAAAAAATAAACTGATTAATTTTTAATCAAATTATGTGGATAACTTGTGGATATACAGTATAAAACCAGTGTTTAAACCAAAATATCGGGCCTTTTTTATCTGGGGACCCATCAGCCAATAATCGAAGGTGACTGAATAAAGTTTGTTGGTCACTTTCCAATACAGAACGAAGAGAATATGCGTCCCAGCAGGTCATCCGATGAGAACTGTCCGGTAATCTCGGACAGGTGATTTTGCGCCTGACGCAGATCCTCAGCCAGCAATTCCCCAGCTCCGGCCAACTCAAGCTGGTGAATCCCGGCCACCACTAAATCCTGCGCTTTGACTAGCGCATCAAGATGTCGACGCCGGGCTGAAAACACCCCCTCCGACTGCCCTTGATAACCAGCCATCTTATGAAGATGGGTGCTCAACTCTGTGAAACCTCGCCGATCCTGAGCCGACAGCGCAAAACAGCCTTCACGGTTGCTAACAGCCCCCGGCGGTTGATCGCAGAGATCAATCTTGTTTAGCACTAGGACTATTGGTTGTCTGGCCTCTGGGTAGCGGGAAAAGTACTCTGGCCAAATATCTTCCAGAACAGGTTCTCTGGCTTGAGTGATATCAACCACAAACACAATGACATCTGCCCTTTCAATCTCGTTCCAGGCCCTGCGCACGCCCTCCTGCTCAATCTCATCATCGGTCTCGCGCAACCCGGCAGTATCAACAATATTCAGCGGCATGCCATCCACCACAACCCTTTCTCTGAGGACATCTCTGGTAGTGCCTGGAACTGCAGTGACTATGGCGGTTTCATTACCGGCCAGAGCATTGAGCAAACTGGACTTCCCTGCATTTGGTTTGCCTGCCAACACCAGAGTCATGCCATCACGTAACAATGACCCCTGCCGGGCTCGATGAAGAATATCCGCCAGCTCTGCAGCAAGGTTGTGCAGATTGTTATGGAGTTTTTTATCCGCTAGAAAATCTATCTCTTCCTCTGGAAAATCAATCGCCGCTTCAACGTAGATACGCAGCTGAATCATATTTTCCACCAGCTGATTAACCAGCAGGGAAAACTCGCCCTGCATAGAACGAACCGCAGACCTGGCCGCCTCAAATGACGAGGCATCAATCAGATCAGCAATAGCCTCTGCCTGAGCCAAGTCCATCTTATTGTTGAGAAAGGCCCTCTCACTAAACTCTCCCGGTCGAGCCAGCCTCGCACCAAGTTCAACACACCGCTTTACAAGCCGGTCCATAACCACCGGCCCGCCATGGCCCTGAAGCTCTAATACATTTTCACCAGTAAATGAATTTGGCCCAGGGAAATACAAAGCTACACCCTCGTCAATACTGTCGCCCTGAGCATCAAGAAACTGACTGTAGGTTGCTGTTCTCGGCTGCGGAGTTTTGCTGCCCACAAACAAGTCAGCTGCAAAGACAGACAAATCGCCGCCAGACAGGCGCACAATACCAACACCGCCGCGCCCTGGCGCAGTAGCAACGGCGACAATGGTATCTGTATTATTTTGTAACTTGTTTTGCTTCATAGAATAATTATGCCAGAGAAAAAAGGCTCCTGAAGAGGAGCCTTTTTTTAACTGCTGTCAGTTTTTCTTGCTGGTCGCTAACTGCGTGTTCACCACCCATTGCTGCAACATCGACAGCAGGTTGTTGACCGTCCAGTAAAGCACTAGACCGGCAGGAAAAAACATAAAGAATACCGTAAACATAATGGGCATCAACTTCAGTACCTTGGCCTGCATTGGGTCTGTCGGCATAGGTTGCATTTTTTGCATCAGCAACATGCTACCACCCATAATTATAGGCAGCACAAAGAATGGGTCCTTGGCGGAAAGATCCTGAATCCAGAAAATCCAGGGGGTATGACGAATTTCAACCGACTCCAACAGCACCCAGTACAGTGAGATAAACACAGGCATTTGCATCAGCATGGGCAGACAGCCACCAGCAGGGTTAACCTTCTCTTTCTTGTACAGCGCCATCAACTCTTGAGACATCTTTTGACGGTCATCACCATAGAGTTCTTTTAGTCTGGCCATCTCTGGCTGCAGATTACGCATCTTAGCCATTGATTTGAGGCTGGCGGCTGATAGAGGGTAAAGTACCATTTTTATTAATATAGTCAGCAAGATAATAGACCAACCCCAGTTACCCAAAACTGAGTGGATATACTGCATCGCAGCAAAAATAGGTTTGGCAAGCATCCACAGGAAGCCATAGTCCACAGTCAGATCGAGATAGTCAGCCAGTTCAGCAAGGGTATCCTGATCCTTGGGCCCAACATAAAACTGTGCTTTGTAAGCACCGGAACTACCAGCGGCAACTGAGATTTTTTCTCCCACAAAGCCCATCAGGTATACATCCTGTCCCTTTAACTGACGCAGATTAAAGGAATTGGTATCTTCCCGAGGCGGTATCCAGGCACTGATAAAATAGTGCTGAACCATGGCAACCCAACCCGCTTCTACCGCCTCCTTTAAGGGCTCATCCTGCATATCAGAAAAATCATACTTAGCAAAATTAGTCTCATTCTGCCTCAATGCCGCACCTAGATAAGGCTGCATGCCCCCGCTAGACTTTACCAAAGGTTCTTTGGAATCTCTTTTTATCTGCCCATAGAATGCGGCTTCCCAAGTCTTGTCATTGAGGTTATTAATCAGGTACTCAACACCGATAGTGTAACTGCCGGGAACAAAATGGAACCGCTTTACAATACGCGCGTCGCCCTGCTTAAGAGTCAAATCCACATGCAAGTGCTGATCACCGCCAAGCAATTCATAATTATTACTAGTTATTGCAAACTGAGGTCGCCCAGCCACTGTGTCTGTAGCATTGGCGCCAATCAGACCGCTCTGGGCAATATATAACTGGTTATCTGTGTTAGTTAGCAGCGTAAAAGGCTCGCCGCCATCATTCGCCATGGCTGTTAGATGCTTCAGCAAACGCACCTCAACAATATCACCACCCAATGTGTCTATGGTAACTTGCAGAAGATCCGTGGTTACATTAACCAATCTGGACGTTTGTGTGACCTGCGGAACCTTTGTGGGCTCAAACTGCACCTGCGGTAAATCTGAACTAAGATCCTGCACCGGTTGTGACGGGACTTCAGGAATCACAGTTACAATGCTTTGTGGTTCAGCATCAACAAAAGCCTTACCCTCTCTGGTGCCAAAACGGTCCCACTCAATAATTAAAAGCCAGGCCACCAGACCAATGGCGACTAGGTTTAATGATTTTTGCCAATCCATACTATTTATTACTCTGTGTGATTACTATTGCAGGTAGTTTTTTGTTCTGTGTCAGCATGCCCAACCACAGGGTTATAGCCACCAGGATGAAAAGGATGGCATTTTATAAGCCTAATCAACGTAAGGTAACCCCCTTTAAAAAAACCGTAACGCTCAAAAGCCTCTTCTGCATAATTTGAACAGCTAGGATAAAAGCGGCAGTTGCGACCAGTCATTGGACTAATCGCATACTGATAAAACCTAATCAGCGTTATAGCTACCTTACCCATTCTTGCCACCCCCAGATGCACAGCGCTGCAGCAGTCTGCCCCAAGATTGCTCCAACAACAAGGCCAACTCTTTTTGATTTAACCGAACAGCATCTTTGCGCGCCAAAAAAATGATATCCAGAGGCAGGGGAAACTGAACCAGCCGAAAAGATTCACGAACAGCGCGCTTGATTTGGTTGCGGCCAACGGCCGTGGGAACATTTTTCTTGCCAATAACCAGACCCAGTCGAGACAGACTCAGGTCAGTTGGTTTGGCGAGTATAAGAAGTACAGGGTGAGCGACTTTAATCCTATTGTTGTCAAACACCTCTTGAAATTCAGAGGGTTTAAGCAGGCGTCGATCCTTACTAAAAGCGTAACTGGGCACAGAGCCCACAAACCTTATGCAGCCAGGCGCTTACGGCCTTTTGCACGTCGACGGTTCAATACAGCGCGGCCGCCTTTGGTGGCCATACGGGCTCTGAAGCCGTGGGTGCGCTTGCGCTTCAAGTTACTTGGTTGAAATGTTCTTTTCATGGCGTCGAATCCAGAGATTAAGCTCAGTACTGTTTTAAGGCGGGCGATTCTAATGAAATTACCGCATTAGATCAACGATTTATTACTTAAATGTCATTTAAATACTAATAAATACTAAAACAGGTACCTGTACAAAACCAACCACAACAACAGCACAGCTTACTCACAATCACCACACAACCATCTGTGCATTTTCAAGCACTGTTTAAAAACCTGTAAATAACAGCGGTATAAATAAAATAAATAACCACTGAAATCAACAGATAAGCCATTAGCTGCGGCCATCCCCCAAAATTTATACAGGCCAGCACCAGTATAATCACAAGACAAAAACCAGAGTACCCAGCTGGTTATACAGACTAAAACCTAACTTAACCTATTGATGATACTATTCTTTTTAAAGATACCCACAAAAAGGGGCTCGCCTAATAACAGTAATAATAAATAACTACATACTATATATAACATTACTAACCTATTTATATAAGGTAAGAGGACAAACAAATAAAACTGCTTAATATTTAAACAGACACCCGTATAATGGGCGGCTAATTTAAAGCAGTGAACAAACCTATGCTACACCCGGATAAATTTGACGTTATTGTTATCGGCGGCGGCCATGCTGGAACCGAGGCCTGCCTTGCTGCTGCTCGTATGGGCTGCAGTACTCTGCTGCTGACACACAATATCGAAACTCTGGGTCAAATGTCATGTAACCCGGCTATCGGTGGCATCGGTAAAAGTCACCTGGTTAAGGAAATTGACGCACTGGGCGGCGCTATGGCAACTGCCACAGATTTTGGTGGTATCCAGTTTAGGGTTCTTAATGCAAGAAAAGGCCCGGCGGTGCGGGCTACCAGAGCCCAGGCTGACCGCATTCGTTACAAGGCTGCCATCCGCCATATCCTGGAAAACCAACCCAATCTAACTATTTTCCAGCAGGCGGTCGATGATCTGATCATCGAAGGAGATCGGATAACTGGTGTTGTTACTCAGATGGGCCTGAAGTTTAAAGGCAAAACAGTGGTGGTCACCGCTGGAACATTTTTGGCCGGACTTGTGCATATTGGCCTAGAAAACCACTCCGCTGGAAGGGCGGGGGATCCCCCGGCAGAGAATCTTGCGCAAACACTTCGCCAGCTGCCATTTCGGGTAGAGCGATTAAAAACCGGCACTCCACCAAGAATTGATGCTCGCTCAGTGGACTTTACACATTTGCAGGAACAATGGGGCGACCAGCCAGAACCTGTGATGTCCTATCTCGGAAAGTTAGAGGATCACCCTCAGCAGACCTGCTGCTGGATTACCTACACCAATAAAAACACCCACGATATTATCCGCGGCGGTATGGACCGGTCGCCAATGTACACCGGCGTTATTGATGGCGTTGGCCCCAGATACTGTCCTTCCATTGAGGACAAGGTGGTGCGCTTTGCGGATAAGAATCAACACCAGATCTTTATTGAGCCTGAGGGACTGGATACCCATGAGCTCTACCCCAATGGAATCTCTACAAGTCTGCCCTTTGATGTCCAGTTAAATCTGGTTCGTTCTATTGCCGGTTTTGAGAATGCCCATATAACCAGGCCCGGCTATGCCATTGAGTACGATTATTTTAACCCTCAGGATCTGAAATACAGTCTTGAGACCAAGGCAATTCAGGGTTTGTTTTTTGCCGGTCAAATCAATGGCACCACAGGTTATGAAGAAGCTGCCGCCCAAGGGTTGTTGGCCGGCAGCAATGCTGCATTGCAGGCTCAGGAAAAAGAATCCTGGTGTCCACGCCGCGATACCGCTTACACAGGTGTTTTGGTGGATGACCTGATCAGCATGGGCACCTCTGAACCTTACCGTATGTTTACCAGCCGTGCGGAATACAGGTTGTTGCTCCGTGAAGACAATGCAGATCTGCGGCTGACAGAAACAGGCCGCGAGCTGGGATTGGTTGATGATTATCGCTGGCAGCAGTTTAATGAAAAACGCGAGGCCATAGAGCTAGAGCGCCAGCGTTTAAAAGACACCTGGGTACAGCCTGGTTCTGCCGAGGCTGAGAAGCTTGCCGAGCATATAGAAAACAAACTCGCCCATGAGTACAACCTGTATGATCTGTTAAAGCGCCCTGAACTGAATCACCAGATAATTTCATCCCTTTACCCGGACAGTCAGACCAGCATTAAACCTGCCGTTGCGGACCAGGTGGAAATTGATGCCAAGTATTCGGGCTATATCAATCGCCAGCAAGATGAGATTGATCGCATGCAGCGTCATGAGAACACTGCAATACCAGTCGGCTTCGATTATCAGGGTATCAGTGGTCTGTCCAATGAGGTTAAGCAGAAGCTCAGCGATGCCCTCCCAGAAACACTAGCCAGAGCGGCTCGTATCCCTGGGGTTACCCCAGCCGCCATTTCGCTGCTCTTGGTGTCGTTGAAAAAACATGCCGCCTAAAACCCAAACCATTTATGGCAGCGGCGCTGAAACTGCCAAGACTGACCTTTTGGTTGCCGGTCTCGACAGCATGTCTGTAGACTATTCGGCGACTCAACTGCAAATGCTGCTGAGTTATTTGAATATGCTCGAGCGCTGGAATAAAGCCTACAATCTCACCGCAGTGCGAGACCCGATGCAGATGATACCGTTGCATCTGCTGGACAGCCTGTCACTGTTGCCCCATATTGAAACCTGCGAAACTATTATTGATGTGGGAACAGGACCTGGTTTGCCCGGAATACCTCTGGCGATTATGAATCCGGGTAAATCCTTCACTTTGCTTGACAGCAATGGCAAAAAAACCAGATTCTTATTTCAGGTCATTTCAGAGTTAAAACTGAATAATACTACTGAGGTGAACAAAAGGGTTGAGCAATACCATCCAGCATTAACCTTTGATACTGTGCTGAGTCGGGCTTTCAGCTCCATACCAGACATGTTGAGTAATTGCCGCCACCTGGCTGCAAATGAAACCTGTTTTATGGCTATGAAAGGTAAAAACCCAGAATCGGAGTTGAGCCAGCTAAAGAAAGACTATATGGTTTCCGACATGTGTCGATTAGAAGTTCCAGGGGTGGTTGGCGAACGGCATCTTGTCAAAATAAAAATAACCGCTGGCTCAAATCATTAATTCAGAAGGTATATGCATTGGTCCGAATACTCTCAATAGCCAATCAAAAAGGCGGCGTAGGTAAAACCACTACCAGTGTCAACCTGGCAGCTTCGTTGTCAGCCTATAAAAAACGCGTGCTCTTGGTTGATATTGACCCACAGGGCAATGCGACTATGGGTTCCGGTATCAACAAAGCTGAGTGCAAGCTCAGCGTCTACAATGTGCTGACCGAAAAAAACCCCATTGAAGAAGTCATTGTCACCGCCGAGCTGGGAAAATATCACCTGCTGCCCTCCAATGGTGACCTGGTTGCTGCTGAAGTTGAGTTGATGCAGGAAATAGGACGGGAAAGTCGCCTGCGCCATGCGCTTAAAAGGGTGGCCAAAAATTACGACTACATCATTATCGACTGCCCACCTTCCCTCAATATGCTCACAGTGAATTCGCTGGTTGCCAGCGATGGTGTGCTGATACCAATGCAATGCGAATACTATGCTCTGGAAGGGTTGTCTGCTCTCAACAACACCATTCGCCAAATTGCTAAATTGATCAACCCAAAGCTGCGCATCGAAGGAATCCTGCGCACCATGTATGACCCACGCAGCAGTTTGACCAATGCAGTATCGGCGCAGCTTAGAAAATACTTTGGCGACCGCGTCTACCGTGTCAGTATCCCGCGCAATGTGCGGCTGGCTGAGGCACCCAGTCACGGCATGCCTGCACTGGTCTATGATAGAAACTCCAAAGGTTCTGTTGCCTATCTGGCTCTTGCCGGAGAAATACTCAAGCAGGCAAAAGCAGAGCAAACGAACACATCAGGAAGTTAACCCTATGACATCAAAACGACAGAGTCTTGGCAAAGGATTGGATGCGCTGCTGGGCATTGAAGAAGGGGATGATAATTTTTTATCTGAGACCCTGTCCCCGGAAGCAGC
>Ga0233438_10000281_pt1 | contig 68801 bp, 64 predicted proteins | sample SI_123_September_FD_182720 | JGI IMG/M metagenome (GOLD analysis project Ga0233438, IMG submission 182720) | Seawater microbial communities from Saanich Inlet, British Columbia, Canada - SI_123_September2016_10_MG | ecosystem: Environmental > Aquatic > Marine > Inlet | place: Canada: British... | reverse complement strand
TGTATTCGTCACCGATGTGGTGATGCCAGGGTTGGACGGGCCAAGCTGGGTCCGGCTTGCGCTCATGGACCGGCCTGATACGCGTGTCGTCTTTGTCTCAGGCTATGCTGAAGATGCGTTTGAAAACAACAATCTGAAATTGAAGGATCGGTGTTCTTGCCAAAGCCGTTTTCACTAAATGACCTGACACAAGCTGTGCTGGATGTTGCGGTGCCCGTGTCATAGGGCGCGGCTTAGGTGAAGGCGTCACGCCAAAGTTGAAATTCATCCGCGTGGATCTGCCGGTACTGCGCTTCAAGCGCAGGATCCAGCGGCGCAGGGCTGGCGGCGGCTTGATTGAGCCATGGCAAATCCAACTCGAGTTCCAACCGGTTTTCCAAGAATTTACAGGCCACATCCATTTGCTCATATTGAAACAGATGGGTGATGGGCCCGCCATTGCCGCCGGGTGACAGAAAACGCGTTTGGCAACCGATTTGGGCAAAAGGCGAGGGATCGTCTGACATCGTGTCACGGACAAATTGATCGAAGCTGATATGACAGGTCGAGGTCGGCAATCCGGCCATAGAGTTGCGGGCACGATACCGATACCAACTGCGCAGCCAGCTAATCGGCTCGAGGATGAGCGCAAAGGTTTCGGGATCCTTTCCTGTGGTTAGCTGCAAGAGTGGCCGCACAAAGCGATTGTAGCGGTAAAGTGGTAAATGCTTCAATTCTGGCGGATTGCCGAATCTGCCATCCGCCTCCTGACCCAAAGCCACTTCCAAAGCCGTTGAGCCCGTTTTAGGCACAGCCAAGAGGACAAGGTTATAGCGCGAAAATATCAGCATTAATTTCTTAAACTCAGATCAATTTCACCAATATTTAAAGATTATTGACAACAATAAAAGACGAAATTGAAGAAAAATCTTGATTTGTTCCCCTTTTGATCCGATAAAAAGAACAAGAGGCGAACATTACATCATTGTCCCCCCGTCTTGGGTGTGGAATAAGGAGCAAGAAACAATGGCAACGGCAGATTTACTCACCATGGCACCAAAAACAGGCGACCGCCAAAAAGCGCTAGACAGCGCATTGGCACAAATCGAACGTCAGTTCGGCAAGGGTTCAATCATGACACTGGGAGAGGGCGCAGTCATCCCCGGGATCGAGGCGACCTCCACCGGCTCAATCGGCCTGGATATTGCCCTCGGCATTGGCGGCTTACCCAAGGGTCGGATCATTGAGATCTACGGCCCGGAGTCGTCCGGTAAAACAACTTTGACACTGCATTGCGTGGCCGAGGAGCAAAAAAAGGGCGGCGTTTGCGCATTTGTCGACGCCGAACACGCGCTTGATCCGCAATATGCGCAAAAATTGGGTGTCAACTTAGAAGAGCTGCTGATTTCGCAGCCTGACACTGGCGAACAGGCTTTGGAAATCACCGACACTTTGGTCCGCTCCGGTGCGGTTTCCATGGTGGTGGTCGATTCTGTGGCCGCTTTGACACCGAAATCAGAATTGGAAGGCGATATGGGCGATGCACAGGTCGGTGCACAGGCCCGCTTAATGAGCCAAGCCATGCGCAAATTGACCGGCAGCATCAGCAAATCCAACTGTATGGTCATTTTTATCAACCAAATTCGGATGAAAATCGGCGTTATGTTCGGCAGCCCGGAAACCACGACCGGCGGCAATGCGCTGAAATTCTATTCTTCGGTGCGCTTGGATATACGCCGGATTGGCGCTTTGAAGGATCGTGACGAGGTTGTGGGCAATGCCACACGCGTCAAAGTCGTGAAAAATAAAGTGGCCCCTCCCTTCAAACAGGTTGAGTTCGACATCATGTATGGTGAGGGTATCTCCAAAATGGGCGAGCTGATTGATCTTGGCGTCAAAGGCGGTTTTGTCGAAAAATCGGGCAGCTGGTATAGCTATGGTGATGAACGCATCGGTCAGGGGCGCGAAAATGCCAAGGTGTTTTTGAGCGAAAACAAAGCTATGGCCTGCGATATTGAAGCGAAAATTCGCGAATCCCACGGGTTGAAGTTCGAACGGCCCGCCGATGTGGCTGCGCCAAGCTCAAAAGATGAGGACAATGTGATCGACCTCTAGGTCGCTCGGCTGCGATCCGGGCTTTCGGCGAAACGACCAAGTCAGACAAAACACCCCGGCGCTTGAAGCTTCGGGGTGTTTTGCTTTGCCGTGGACACTGGTGAAAAGGAAAGGTAAGTCTTCGCACAACCCCAATTTACAAGGTTTTTGCGAAGAAATGCCCACGCTCAATGATATCCGCTCCACGTTTTTGAACTATTTTGACCGCCAGGGTCATCGCGTTTTGCCATCTAGCCCTTTGGTGCCGCGCAATGATCCAACATTGATGTTTGCCAATTCTGGCATGGTACAATTCAAAAACCTCTTCACAGGCGTTGAGACACGCGATTACACCCGAGCCACCACCGCGCAGAAATGCGTGCGCGCCGGCGGCAAACATAATGATCTGGACAATGTGGGCTACACTGCCCGCCATCACACCTTCTTTGAGATGATGGGCAATTTCAGCTTTGGCGATTATTTCAAGGAAGAGGCCATTCTTTTTGCTTGGGAGGTCATCACAAAAGAGCTCTGCATTCCAAAGGAAAAACTGGTCGTCACCGTCTATCATGATGATGATGAGGCCGTCGCCCTTTGGAAGAAAATTGGCGGCTTTAGCGATGATAAGATTATTCGCATAGCCACAGATGATAATTTTTGGATGATGGGTCCGACCGGCCCTTGCGGCCCAAGCTCAGAGATTTTCTATGACCACGGGGACCACATTTGGGGCGGACCTCCGGGCAGCCCAGACGAAGACGGCGATCGGTTTGTGGAAATCTGGAACCTTGTCTTTATGCAATATGAGCAGTTCGAGGACGGCTCACGCAAAGCTTTGGCCGCGCAATCCATTGACACAGGCATGGGCATTGAGCGGGTCGCGGCCTTATTGCAGGGCACGAATGACAATTATGCCACCGATCTCGTGCGCAATCTTATTGAGGCTTCGGCGCATGCAACCTCCTCAGACCCAGATGGTCCACATAAGACCCACCACCGGGTGATTGCCGATCACCTGCGTTCGACATCCTTTCTGATTGCCGACGGGGTGTTGCCTTCGAAGGATGGGCGCGGCTATGTGCTGCGGCGGATCATGCGCCGCGCGATGCGGCATGCGCATTTGATCGGCGCGGCGGATCCTTTGATGCATCGCCTGGTGCCGGCTTTGGTTCAGCAAATGGGTGCGGCCTATCCTGAATTGGTGCAGGCCCAATCAATGATTGAAGAAACTTTGCTTCAAGAAGAAACCCGCTTTCGCACCACTTTGGACCGAGGTTTGCGCCTTTTGGAAGATGAGGTTGGCGATCTGCCGCAGGGCGGCGCCTTGCCCGGCGCGACTGCCTTCAAGCTCTATGATACTTTCGGCTTTCCACTTGATCTGACACAGGACGCTCTGCGCGAAAAAGGCCTTTCGGTCGATGTTGACGGCTTTGACAGCGCGATGGCGGCGCAGAAGGCCAAAGCGCGTGCCGCTTGGGCCGGTTCAGGCGAAATGGCGGATGATACGATTTGGTTTGATGTGCTCGACAGTCACGGCGCGACAGATTTTCTGGGCTATGACACCGAACAAGCCGAGGGGCAGATTGTTGCACTAGTGCAGGATGGTGGCCAAGTAAACCGTGTTGAGGAGGGGGCGACAGCGCAGATCGTGCTCAACCAAACACCCTTCTATGCGGAAAGCGGTGGTCAGATCGGTGACCGCGGGGTGATTGTCACAGAAAGCGGAACTCTGGAGATCACTGATTGTCGGAAAACTGCGGATCTGTTCATCCATATGGCAAAGGTCACCAAGGGCTTTGTTGAATTGGGGCAGGCTGCGGAGCTTGCGGTCGCATCTGAGCGCCGCGCTCGCATTCGGGCAAACCATTCCGCAACCCATCTTCTGCACGAGGCTCTGCGCCGCACATTGGGCGCGCATGTGGCGCAACGCGGGTCGCTGAATGCAGATGACCGTCTGCGGTTTGATTTCAGCCATGGGCACGCGCTCACGGCCGCACAGATCAAACAGGTCCAAAGCGAAGTGAATGGTTTCATCCGCCAAAATAGCACGGTCGAGACACGCATTATGACACCTGACGATGCGCGCGCATTGGGAGCTCAAGCGCTCTTTGGTGAGAAATACGGTGATGAAGTTCGGGTGGTCTCCATGGGCCATTTGCGTGGCTCTGGTAAAGGGAGCAGCCAAGACACCTATAGTTTGGAGCTTTGCGGTGGCACCCATGTGCGCCAAACTGGCGATATCGGTGGCTTTGTCTTGCTGAGCGATGGGGCCTCCTCAGCCGGGGTGCGCCGCATTGAGGCGCTGACCGGAGAAGGCGCGGAACATCATATTCAACAACAAATGGCTGCGATGGCTGCGGCGGCGAATACGCTGAAAGTGCAGCCCGCAGAGGTGGCTGACCGCGCGCAACAGCTGCTCGATGAACGCAAGGCCTTGCAGAACGAAGTGGCCAGCCTGCGCCGGGAGCTCGCGATGTCCGGTGGCGCCGAAGCTGCGGCGGCGGATCCGATCTCCGTCGGTGGAAAGGCCTTCCTTGCGCAGGTTTTACAAGGGGTAACGGGCCGCGATTTGCCGGCGCTGGTGGATGCGCATAAAGCCAAAATGGGGTCCGGAGTTGTGTTGCTGATCGCGGATGCGGATGGCAAGGCCGCCGTCGCCGCAGGGGTCACGAGCGATTTGACCGCGCAAATTTCTGCGGTGGATATCGTTAAAACCGTTGTTGTAACCCTTGGTGGGAAGGGCGGCGGCGGCCGGGCTGACATGGCGCAGGGCGGTGCAAAGTCCACCAATGAGGCCAGCGCAGCTATTGCAGCGGTCAAAACACTCTTAGAGGACTAAAGATGCCAAAAGCTCTATGGATCGCCCATGTTAACGTTCTGGATGCTGAGAAACTGGCCGCCTATGCCAGCGCGGCAACGCCGGTCATCGCGGCCCATGGCGGGGTATTTCTGGCCCGGGGCGGGGCCTATGAGCAACTGGAAGGCCCCGATCATACGCGCAACGTCGTGGCGCAATTCCCCAGCTTGCAGGCCGCGCATGATTGCTATCATTCAGAGGGCTATCAAGCTGCAATCAAATTGGGAGAAGGCGGGTTTCAGCGCTCGTTGATGATTGTGGAAACCATCGAATAAACGCCGTTCAGTACAGGCTCGATCAAAAAAGGGGTGCAGACCGAACTCTGCACCCCTTTTTGCTGTCTATGCGCTGCGTGAGGCGCGTTTGCGCTCGTGGGGATCTAGATGGATCTTGCGCAGACGAATTGCATTTGGCGTGACTTCCACCAGCTCATCATTGTCAATATAAGCAATGGCCTCTTCCAAGGACATTTTGATTGGCGTGGTCAGACGCACAGCTTCATCGGTGCCACTGGCCCGAACGTTCGTGAGTTTTTTGCCCTTTAGCGGGTTCACCTCAAGATCATTCTCGCGATTGTGCTCGCCGATAATCATCCCTTGGTAGACATCCTCTTGGCTGCCGATAAAGAACTTGCCACGGTCTTCAAGGTTAAAAATCGCATAGGGCACAGATACCCCATTCTCCATGGAGATCAAAACCCCCGCGCGACGTCCCGGGATTGCACCTTTATGCGGCGCCCAAGTGTGGAACACGCGGTTCAAAACGCCCGTGCCGCGGGTATCGGTCATGAATTCGCCTTGATAGCCGATGAGGCCGCGAGAAGGCACATGCGCGATGATGCGCGTCTTGCCGGCACCTGCGGATTTCATCTCTGCTAAGTCACCTTTGCGAAAGCCAGTCAGTTTTTCAATGACCACGCCAGAATATTCTTCATCCACATCGACGGTCACTTCTTCGATGGGCTCTAGGCGTTGACCATCCTCTTCTTTGAACAAGACCCGCGGGCGGCTGATAGAGAGCTCAAAACCCTCGCGGCGCATATTCTCGATCAGCACACCCATTTGCAATTCGCCGCGACCGGCGACTTCAAATGCCTCGCCGCTTGGCGTATCGGTGACGCGGATCGCCACATTGGTCTCAGCTTCTTCCATCAAGCGTTTACGGATGACCCGGCTTTGAACTTTCTTACCGTCCCGGCCAGCAAGGGGGCTGTCATTGATGCCGAAGGTCACCGAAATGGTCGGGGGATCAATCGGCAAGGACGGCAGGGCTTCGGTAATCTCAGGCGCACAGATGGTATCTGCAACAGTGGCTTTGGTCATGCCGGCCAGTGAGACGATATCGCCAGCCACTGCCTCATCAATCGCGGTCTGTGACAGGCCGCGGAAGGCGAGAATTTTCGTGCAGCGGAACTGCTCAATCTTGCTGCCGTCGCGCGACAGTGCCTTGACCGTATCGCCAGCGGATAGGCGGCCAGTTTCCACCCGCCCGGTGAGAATCCGGCCAATGAAGGGATCTGCACCAAGTGTGGTGGCCAACATTGTGAAGGGCTCATCGGCCTTTGCCGCCTGTTTGGGCGACTCGACGTGGCGCACGATTAACTCAAACAATGCGGAAAGATCCTTGCGGGGTCCATCCAGCTCCTCATCTGCCCAGCCAGCGCGGCCAGACGCATAAAGAACCGGGAAGTCTAATTGCTGCTCATTGGCGTCCAATGACGCAAAGAGATCAAAACACTCATCCAAAGCCCGATCAGGTTCGCCATCGGGTTTGTCAACTTTGTTGACCACCACAATCGGGTTCAAACCGAGTGCCAGTGCTTTTGAGGTCACAAATTTCGTTTGCGGCATTGGGCCTTCTGCGGCGTCCACCAATAAGACCACGCCATCTACCATAGACAAGATGCGTTCCACCTCGCCGCCAAAATCTGCGTGGCCGGGCGTGTCAACGATATTGATCCGTGTGCCCTGCCACTCGACCGATGTCGCCTTAGCGAGAATGGTGATGCCCCGCTCTCGTTCCAAGTCATTGCTGTCCATGGCCCGTTCGGTGGTGGCCTGGTTTTCCCGGAAGGTGCCGGATTGCTTTAAAAGCTCATCCACCAAAGTGGTTTTGCCGTGGTCAACGTGTGCGATGATCGCGATATTGCGCAGGTCCATTGGATGCCTCTTTCTTGCTCACCGCGCCGCCTATACTGCGCCGCGGTGAAAGGAAAGAGCTACTTTTCAGGGATCAGGCCTTTTGGCGCAAATCTGAGGACTAAGATCAATATCAATCCCATGGTTAACAGGCGCATATGGGCGACTGAGTCGAGCAAATGCAGCCGCAAACCATTGTCCTCTGCCATGCCTGAGGTCAGGATCTGCATCAAAATCGCACCCATCGGTTCCACTTGTACCCAAAGGAAAAAGATCAAAAATCCACCCAAGACGGATCCAAAATTATTGCCCGATCCGCCCACAATGACCATAACCCATACCAAAAAGGTGAAGCGCAACGGTTGGTAAGAGGAGGGGGTCAATTGGCTGTCGAGCGTGGTCATCATCGCGCCGGCCACGCCGCAAATGGCAGAGCCGAGGATAAAAATCTGCAAATGCCGCGCTGTGACATTTTTCCCCATCGCTTCTGCGGCATCTTCATTGTCGCGAATGGCCCGCATCATCCGGCCCCAAGGGCTGCTGCGGGCAAGCTGCGCCAAAATGAGAATAAGAATCAAAACAATCGAAAACAGCCCCGCGTAGCCGAGCTTGACCACAAGCGAAGAAGAGGTGACCGGATCAAGCCCAAGCGCTGTGGTGCGTTCGACAAATCCAGCACTTTCTTGCAAATCTATCTCATAGGGCACAGGGCGGGGCAGGCCGATCACATTTTTCACACCGCGCGACAACCAATCTTCATTTTTCATCACCGCGATGATAATCTCGGAGATCCCCAGCGTGGCAATGGCGAGATAATCGGAACGCAGCCCCAGCGCAGTTTTCCCAATCAACCAAGCCACACCTGCCGCCAGAACCCCGCCGACGGGCCAGGAGATCAAAGTCATGAAACCCCAGTCTTTGTAGTTCTCGCCGCCAAAATTCAACCCGCCAAGATAGCCGGTGCCGGCCGCATCCACAGCTTCCACCGCCGCCACGCCGCCGTCAAAGACCGCACGGTAGACGAAAAAACCCGCGATCAAAATAGCGATGGTGATGAGGGTTCGCAGGCGGCCTGGGGCCATTCGCGTTTGCACCAAAATTGCGCCAGTTACGGTGGCTGCACCTAGGATTAAGCCCAAAATGACCTGAATCCCGCCAGCGGCCCAGGCGTCAGTTGTTGGCGGCATTGAGATTAACACAGCCGCGAGACCGCCAAGGGCCACAAATCCCATGATGCCGACATTAAACAAGCCGGCAAACCCCCATTGCAAATTCACCCCAAGTGCCATGATCGCTGACACCAGTCCCATATTGAGGATGAAGAGCGCCGTGTTCCAGCTTTGTACAAAGCCCGTGCCCAAAATGAGGCAGGCCACCAGAAAAAACAGACCGATATTTTTGTAATTGATGGTCATACGGATTTCCCCTTAAACAATCCGGTCGGACGGAACAGCAACACGATGATCAAAATGGTAAAACTCACCGCAAACTTGTAATCCGTCGACAGCAGCTGGACCAAAGTATTGGGCTCAAAACGATCGGGCAGGAGGTAGCCGAGAACCTTTTTGAGCGGGTAAGTGATCAGAACCTCTGAGAACGCAATAACGAAACCCCCGGCAATAGCCCCCAGCGGATTTCCCAAGCCGCCCACCACAGCCGCCGCAAAGATCGGCAGGAGAAGTTGTAGGTAAATAAAGGGCTTGAAGGACTTATCTAATCCATAAAGCGCCCCGGCAGTTGCGGCCAGACCCGCAACGATGAGCCATGTGACCATCACCACCCGATCGGGGTTGATACCCGAGAGCAACGCCAGATCTTCATTGTCCGAAAAGGCGCGCATGGATTTACCCGTGCGGGTGCGGTTGAGAAACCAAAACAATATGGCCACCACAATGACGGCGGTGACAATGGTGATGCCTTGGGTGGTTTTGAAGGCCAAACCCTCTGACAGCCCGGTGAGTTTCTTGAACTCCCGCGCCGATATGATGAAACGTTCGCCATCAGAGAACCTTTGATCATTCGGTCCAATGATGAAGCGCACCAAACCGTTCATCACAAACATCACGCCCATGGAGACGATGACCAATATCACCGGCGCGGCTTTTTGTTGTCGGTAAAACCGATAGACCAGCCGATCTGTGGTCAGCAACAATACCGCCGTGGCGGCGATGCCGAAGGGAATGGCCAAAAGCGCTGTCGGCAGTGGCCCGAGGGATATACCCCAGCCTTGAAACAGCCAGGTCACCAGAATGGTCACCATAGCGCCAAAAGCCATCGTGTCCCCATGGGCAAAGTTGGAAAATCGCAAGATGCCATAAATCAAAGTCACACCAAGCGCGCCGAGAGCCAGTTGGCTCCCATAGGCGAGGGCAGGGATCAAGACATAATTGGACAGCACGACCAGAGCATTCAAAAGATCAATCATCAATCAGCCCCCCAAGAATGATTTGCGCACATCTGGATCGGCCAAAAGTGCCGCGCCTGTGTCAGTGAAACGATTTGCGCCCTGCACCAGCACATAGCCACGATCTGCAATCTGTAGCGCTTGCCGGGCGTTTTGCTCGACCATTAAGATCGAGATGCCCTTGCGGGCAACCTCGATAATCCGGTCAAACAGCTCATCCATCACAATGGGCGAAACGCCCGCTGTGGGCTCATCGAGCATTAAAACTTTGGGTTGCGTCATCAACGCCCGCCCGACGGCGACCTGCTGGCGTTGTCCGCCTGACAGCTCACCCGCCGCCTGTTTGCGTTTGTCACGCAGAATGGGAAAGAGATCGTAAATTTGCTCCATCGTCACGCGAATGTCATCGCGGCGCAGGAAGGCCCCCATCTCGAGATTTTCCTCAACCGTCAGCGAGGTAAAAATATTCGAGGTTTGCGGCACAAAAGCCATACCTTTGGCCACGCGGTCCTGCGGTGACAAATGGGTGATCTCCTCACCATCCAAGCGCACGGAGCCCTTATGGATGTTCAGCATGCCAAAAACGGCCTTCATAGCGGTGGATTTTCCCGCACCATTGGGACCAACGATGACGGCAATCTCACCTGGATTTACCGCAATGGTACAGTCGTGCAAAATATCGGCACCCCGGCCATAGCCGCCGGTCATCGCGTCGCCGATCAAAAAAGGTTCGGTCATTCTGCTGCGCCTTTGTTCTTTAGTCCCGTGCCAAGATAGGCTTCAATCACCTGCTCATTGGCTTTAATCTCGTCAATAGTGCCCTCAGCCAGCACCCGACCCTCCGCCATAACAATCACCGGATCGCAAAGCCGTCCGATGAATTCCATATCATGCTCAATCATGCAAAACGTATAGCCGCGCTCTTGGTTGAGCCGAACGATGGCATCGCCGATGGTGTTGAGAAGCGTGCGGTTGACCCCCGCGCCGACCTCATCGAGAAAAACAATCCTTGCGTCCACCATCATGGTGCGGCCCAGCTCGAGCAATTTTTTCTGCCCACCCGAAAGGTTGCCAGCTTTCTCATCCCGCAGATGATCTACGGTCAAAAATTCCAATACCTCATCGGCCTTCGCTTGCAGGGCGCGCTCCTCATCTGCGATGCGCTTTCGTCCAAACCAGGTGTTCCAAAGCGTTTCCCCCGATTGACCGCCAGGCACCATCATCAAGTTTTCGCGCACCGTCATTGAGCTGAATTCATGGGCAATTTGGAAAGTGCGCAGCAAACCCTTGTGGAATAATTCATGCGGAGACATGCCGGTGATCTCTTCACCCGCCATAGTAACCTGGCCAGAGGTGGGCGGCAAAACGCCCGCGATCACGTTGAACAAAGTGGTTTTGCCAGCGCCATTCGGACCGACCAACCCGGTGATAGAACCCTCACGAATTTCCAATGAGGCCCCATCTACAGCGTGAAACCCGCCAAAATGGCGATGCAAGTTTTCAACCTTGATCATGCCAAGTCTCCAATAGTCATTTCATACAAACAGCCCCGCGATAACACGGGGCTGTTGTTCGTTATAGGGCTGTGTTTAGCGGTATTTAACAGTGATTTCAGCACCGCCCTCATAGCCGACCTGACGATAGTTGCCAGCCGATTCGCCGCCACCGATCAGCTCAACCGCAGTTGCGCCTTCGTAGTCAATGTCGATGCCAGCGGCAACGGCCTGCAAAGCCAAACCAAGCTGACCTGGCTCGATTTTCAAGCCCGGTGCATTTGCCACATCCATGACTTTTTCTTTATAGGCAGCTGGGTCTGAAGATCCGGCCGCTTGCATGGCCAAAGCGATCAACGCAGCAGCGTCATAAGACTCAGCGGCAAATGGGGATGTGCCATCAAAGTCATCACCAGCCATAGCTGCAAAGATCCCCGCGCCGGCACTGTCTGTTCCAGGCACCTGACCGCTGGAGCCGTCGATGTCTGATCCGAAGTTCTCAACCAATTTGGCTGAAATCATACCGTCAGGGAAATGGAACGTGTCAAAGGCGCCTGAGTCCAAAGCTGCACGCACGATGCCCGAACCACCTTGGTCGACGTAACCTGCTACGACCAAGCGATCACCGCCGGCCGCTGCCAAAGCGCCGATCTCAGCAGAATAATCTGCCTTGCCGTCTTCATGGGCGGCGTTAATGGTCACGGTGCCACCCGCTGCTTCGAAGGCTGCTTGGAAACTATCGGCCAAGCCTTTGCCGTAGTCATTGTTTGTGTAGGTAACTGCGACGTTGTCGATGCCTTCTTCCATCAGCACCTCTGTCATCACCACACCTTGGCGCGCATCAGACGGCGCAGTGCGGAAAAACAAACCGTTGTCTTCCGCAGTCGACAGGGCAGGGGATGTGGCGGAGGGTGAGATCATCACAATACCGTTCGCCAATGCCACGTTGGACAAGATCGCACCGGTCACACCAGAACAATCGGCGCCCATGATACCCTTAACACCATCAGAGGTGATCAAACGCTCTGCCACAGCTGTTGCTGCGCCCGCATCAATACAGGTGGAGTCGCCGCGCACAGAGGTCAGAGTTGATCCGCCGAGAAGCGCGCCACTGGCGTTCACTTCTGCCATGGCCATTTCTGCCGCAGCACCCATCTGCGGCGTCAGCGATTCAATTGGGCCAGTAAACCCCAAAATAACGCCAATTTTAATGTCTTCCGCAGACACAGCACCCGCGGACAATGCAACGGCCGTAGTGGCCAGCAGCAGTTTTCTCATAACATTCTCCCGTTTTGTTATATTTACTGAGCATAACGTAGAAGGCCTCGCCGAAAAAAGGAAGCGATTCTTGCTATATTTCATGCATTCAACAGCTGCGATCACCGCGCGTGTGCTGCGAGTTGCCGCCTCAGTAGGGCAGACGGGACGATTGCGCGCCGCGTTCTCGATACGGGGTGGTATCATAATGAGCCCGATAGCATTTCGAAAAATGTGATGGTGAGGCAAAACCGCAGGCCAAAGCCACATTTATCACCGACATATCTGTTTGCATCAGCAGATTGCGCGCTTTTTGCAAACGCAACTCCATATAATAGCGCTTTGGCGAACGGTTGAGATAGCGCCGAAACAATCGCTCAAGCTGCCGGGTGGACATATTCACATCGCGAGCCAAGAGCGAAGGGCTGATGGGCTCTTCGATATTTAGCTCCATTTGTTGAATGACTTGGCTCAATTTTGGATGACGCACGCCGATGCGCGTCGGAATGGAAAGCCGCTGCGTGTCTTGATCGGTGCGAATGGAGGAATAGATCAGCTGATCGGCCACCGCATTGGCCAAATCCTCGCCATGATCCTGCGCAATCAGCTTCAGCATAAGATCGATGGATGAGGTGCCGCCCGCGGTGGTGATACGATTGCCATCCACCACAAAGACTGATTTCGTCAGTTCGACGTCCTCAAACTCCTCAATAAAACTGTCTTGATTCTCCCAATGGATCGTAGCGCGTTTTCCATCCAACAGCCCCGCTTTCGCCAGCGTATAACCCGCGGTGCATAGCCCTGCCATCAAGGGCCCACGACGCGACTCGCGGCGCAGCCAATTGACGATCTTTTTGGAGGAGGCGCTTTTGATGCTGACACCGCCGCAGACCATGACGGTGTCGTCGCGCAGCACCTCAATCAACTCATCCTCAACGACAAATTCGATCCCTGCCGAGCAGCGCACAGGCGTGCCATGCTCAGACATCAAAGTCCAATTATACAGCTCTCGGCCCGACATGCGGTTTGCGATCCGCAAAGATTCCACCGCCGCAGAAAAGCACAGCATGGTGAAATCTTCGAGCAGTACAAACACAAAGCGCCGCGGCTTAGCGGGGGATTCAATCGTTCCCACAAGTTGATCAATTATGTCCATACGGATCGTCCTTCACCCTGCCCAATTCTGAGCAATACGGCCCCCTTTGACCGTGATGAGAAACTAGGTCAAGCCACTTATGCTATCAGGCACATTTTTCGGTGGTTTATCAACGAAAATCACGATAAACTCGTTGCAGATAACGCTAACATAATACCGGAGCACATATTTATGACCAGCTGGCAAAAATCTGATTGGCGCAATAAGCCGAGAGTTCAGATGCCCGACTATACGGACCAAGCAGCCTTGGCTGCGGCTGAACAACAGTTGCGGCAATATCCTCCGCTGGTCTTTGCTGGCGAAGCACGGGCGCTGCGCCAGCAATTGGCAGCGGTCAGTCGCGGTGAGGCCTTTTTATTGCAGGGCGGCGATTGCGCTGAAAGCTTTAAGGAGTTCTCCGCAGACAATATCCGCGACACGTTCAAAGTGATGCTGCAAATGGCCATGGTTTTGACTTATGGCGCAAAAGTGCCCGTGGTCAAAGTGGGCCGCATGGCAGGGCAATTTGCCAAACCGCGCTCGGCTCCGACGGAAATCCAAAATGGTGTCGAACTGCCGAGCTATCGCGGTGATATTATCAATGAGCTTGATTTCACATCCGAGGCGCGCATTCCAAATCCGCAGAAAATGTTGCAAGCCTATACGCAGGCAGCGGCCACTTTAAACCTTTTGCGCGCATTTTCCAAAGGCGGCTTTGCTGATATTCACCAGGTGCACTCTTGGACTCTTGGGTTCACCGAATCGCAAAAGGCTTCGGCCTATCGCGAAATGGCGAACCGTATTTCCGATGCATTAGACTTTATGGAGGCGGCCGGGCTAACCTCTGAGAAAAATGCCGAGCTAAGCTCCGTTGATTTTTATACATCTCATGAGGCTCTGTTGCTGGAATATGAAGAGGCCCTGTGCCGCTTAGACAGCACAAGCGGGACCTATGTGGCAGGATCTGGGCATATGGTGTGGATTGGCGATCGGACGCGCCAACCCGACGGTGCCCATGTGGAGTTCTGCCGCGGGGTGCAAAACCCGATTGGCCTGAAATGTGGACCGACCACGACCGCTGAAGATCTTAAGGTTTTGATGGAAAAACTTAACCCTGAGAATGAAGCGGGGCGTTTGACGCTCATAGCACGGTTCGGAGCCGGCGCTGTCGGCGATCACTTGCCGCGGTTGATCCAAACGGTCAAGCAAGAGGGCGCAAATGTGGTTTGGACCTGCGATGCGATGCATGGCAATACGATCAAGGCCTCTTCCGGCTATAAAACACGTCCGTTTGAAAGCGTATTGCGCGAAGTGCAAGAATTCTTTGCGATCCATAGGTCTGAAGACACAGTACCGGGCGGCGTGCATTTCGAGATGACCGGCCAAGATGTGACCGAATGCACCGGCGGCGTGCGAGCTGTCACCGATGAGAATCTGTCAGATCGTTATCACACGGCCTGTGATCCGCGGTTAAACGCCTCGCAATCTCTGGAATTGGCCTTTTTGGTCGCAGAGGAATTGAGTCAGACCAACAAGACCCGCGCAGCGCGTCTGGCCGTTTAGGATCAACTGACCAATCTAAGATAGGGGCGCGCAGGTGGCTGTGCGCCCTTTTTGCGGCGCATATTTTGTACAAGCGTGACAGCCTCTTGTGGGTTGGGGCAGGGGCAGGCGACATAATGCACCGGGCCAAGCTCAGAAAATGGCGCGGTCTGCGGCGAAGGCGCCTGGCACATGTGCCCCTCTGCGAGATCTACCGCGACCAGTGCCCGGCGACATTGCCTCTGCCGGTCCAAGAGCGGCAGCACAGTGAGCACCGCCTCTTGGCCAAAGCGCGGCGATCGCAAGGTGAGGCTCATAGGGGATTGCCGGGCAAAAACCTGCGAGACCAAACGTTCAAACCGTGGCTTGATGGTGGCGGCACATAGGCTGTCCAGCGTTTGACCGCGGCTATCGCGCCGCAACAGCTGGTCCATTTGCGTGCCAGAGATGCGAATAACACTCCGGTTCGCAGCCGACAGGCCGATGACGCAGGTTGCAGGTAAATAGGGGCCAAACGCATGGCAGGGGAGGGACTGCCACAAGGGAATTTGGCCTGCCTGGCAATAGGTTTTCCACAGGCTATAAAGCGCACGCTGTACCCGGTGTTGGGTGAAACTCGGTTGGATGACCGTGTCAATTTGCAACTGCATACGTCCTCATTGCCCACCTTATGACGGCGAGACTGTGGTTGTGGTGTTAAGGTTCTGATAACCACGTTTTCAACAGTTTGGTAAAAAGAGTGTTAATAATTTCAATCAAATTTAACATTTGATTGCTGAAACATTTAACGTAGACAGAAAATGGCAGGCTTGGGAGGGCAACATGTTAACATCAATGACGGGCATGGCCTCTTTGAATGGCACATCTGGCCCCTATGATTGGTCCATGGAACTGCGTGGCGTGAACAACAAAGGTTTGGACATCCGTACGCGGGTGCCTGAATGGCTGGTTGGATTTGAGCAAACAGCCCGCAAAGCTATTTCATCTCAGATTGCGCGTGGATCATTGCAATTTTCGCTTAAGATTTCCCATGACGCCGGGCAGGGGCAGCGGCATATAGATCCCGATAAGTTGGAGCAAATATTGACCAACGCCGCTATTTTGGCAGAGCGTGCGATGCAAAAAGGCCTGTCTGTTGCACCGCTTGGGCTGTCAGATATTGCGGCGCAAAATGGGTTTATTGATACCGACGCCAATACCGAGGCGCAGCAAGAGATCCAAAAGGATTTGGCTGTGAAATTGCCAGAGCTCATTGGCCAATTTCAAGCGTCCCGAAAAGCCGAAGGCGCGGCGCTGCAGCGCATCTTGGCCGGCACGGTGCGACAGATGGACGTGCTGATCAGCCAAGCGCAAGACACGCTAGAGGGCCGCGCCGAACGTTTTGAGGAAAATTTCCGGGCTGCTGTGGCGCGTCTGAAACAAGAGGTTGAGCCCGAGCGCCTCGCGCAAGAAATGGCGATTTTGGCGGTGAAAAGTGATATCACCGAAGAAATTGATCGTTTGCAGGCTCATATCGCAGCGGCGCAGGCATTGCTAACATCTGACCTGCCGTCTGGGCGAAAACTTGATTTTCTGATGCAAGAGTTCAACCGCGAGGCAAATACCCTGTGTTCCAAGTCAAGTTCCACGGCGTTGACGGCCATTGGACTTGAAATGAAGGTCTTGATAGATCAAATGCGCGAACAAGTGCAAAATGTGGAGTGAAACAATGCGGCGTGGCCTGTTAATTATTCTATCGTCCCCCTCGGGGGCGGGAAAATCCACGCTGGCACGGCGGTTAATGCGTTGGGATCCTTCGCTGGCGTTTTCAGTCTCTGCAACCACCCGCGCGATGCGCACGGGAGAGGTGGACGGGCAAGATTATTTTTTCGTTGAGGAAGCGGATTTCAAACGCCAAGTGCGCGATGGCGAGATGCTTGAGCATGCACATGTCTTTGGTAAGTTTTATGGATCGCCAAAAGCGCCCGTAGAAGCCGCCATCCGTCAAGGTCAAGATGTGTTATTTGACATTGACTGGCAGGGCGCACAGCAGATCTCCAACTCCGCATTACAAGAGCATGTGCTCTCAATCTTCATCTTGCCGCCTTCCATCACAGAACTGCAACGCCGGCTTGAGAGCAGGGGACAAGACACCGCAGAGGTCATAGCCAAGCGGATGCAAAAGAGCTGGGATGAGATAAGCCATTGGTCTGGATATGATTATGTCTTGATCAATGATGACCTCGATGCAACTGAGGAGAAGTTAAAATCCATTGTCGCAACAGAGCGCCTGCGCCGGAGCCAACAGCCCGGTCTGGTCGAGCACGTTCGGGCGCTGCAAACTGAATTTGAGATGAACAATGATCTATAAGCTCAATGAAAATAAACCAGAATTTCCCGATAATACGGATTACTGGGTGGCGCCTGATGCCAATGTGATCGGCAAAGTGCGCCTCATGGAGGGCGCGTCCGTCTGGTTTGGCGCAACACTGCGCGGGGATAATGAGTGGATCGACATTGGCGCAGGCTCAAATGTGCAAGAAAACTCCGTATTGCACACAGATATTGGGTTTCCTCTGACCATAGGTCGCAATTGCACCATCGGGCATAAGGCGATTTTGCACGGCTGCATCATCGGCGATCAAAGTCTGATTGGTATGGGTGCCATCGTTTTGAACGGCGCTCAAATTGGCCGCAACTGCCTGATTGGTGCTGGCGCTTTGATTACCGAAGGTAAAATCATTCCCGACAATTCGCTGGTGGTCGGCGCACCCGGCAAAGTCTTGCGCAGCTTAACCGAGGCAGAAGTTGACGGTCTCTTAGCATCTGCCATTGGCTATCAAACCAATATGCGGCGTTTTGCCAATGGCTTAACTGTGATGAGTGGCGCTTAAATCGCCATGCGCCATAGGGATTTCATCCATTGGCATAATTTAACATAATATAGATTATGCAATTTATGTATGCTCTGACCACAGTATGCCCTAGCAGAACGCCCTAACGCAAAAAGGCATCCCGAGGGACGCCTTTCACATGCAGTTTCGGGGTATGTTAACCCTTCATTGTCTTTGCAACTTCGGCGGCGAAATCTTCCACCACTTTCTCAATGCCCTCGCCCACTTCAAGGCGCACAAAACCTGTGACCTCAACGCCGGCTTCTTTGGCAGCTGCTTCAACCGTCAGATCGGGATTTACCACAAAAGCTTGACCCATCAAAGTGGACTCAGCCATGAATTTCTTCATCCGGCCCACGATCATTTTTTCAATCACAGCTTCGGGCTTGCCGCTCTCGCGCGCAATATCCATCTGAATTTGCTTTTCTTTTTCCACAACGGCCGGATCCAAAGAGGCTTCATTCAGCGCAGCAGGATTGGCCGCAGCGATATGCATCGCCACCTGTTTGCCAAATGCCTCATTGTCACCAGACAGACCAACCAAAACGCCGATCTTGCCCATGCCCTCCGTCGCGGCATTGTGCACATAGGAAACAACAGTCTCAGCCGAAACCGTCGCCATGCGCCGCAAAGACATGTTTTCACCAATAGTTGCGATGGCATCTGTGATCAGATCTGAAACAGGCTTTCCGTCCACAACAGTTTCGGCCAATGCCTCTGTGCTGTCAGCGGACAAGCCAGCCGTCGCGATTTTCGCAACCATTGACTGGAAATCAGCGTTCTTGCCGACGAAGTCAGTTTCGGAGTTCACCTCAACCGCAACACCTTTGCCCGCATTCACAGCCACGGCCACAAGACCCTCAGCGGCAGTACGGCCAGATTTCTTCGCAGCTTTGGCTAGGCCTTTGGTGCGCAGCCAATCCATTGCCGCTTCCATATCGCCATCGTTTTCAGTCAATGCTTTTTTGGCATCCATCATGCCTGCGCCGGATTTCTCGCGCATTTCTTTCACCATTGCAGCAGTAATCGCCATAATCGTGTTCCTTTTCTAAGAGAGACTCTCGGCTGCGGCTTCCAGCAACCGATGTAAACTTCTAATCTGGGCTTAAGCCTCAGCGGCTGGGGCGTCTTCTGCGGCGGGCTCAACGATGGCCTCTTCCGCAACAGCCTCTTCCATAGAACCCAAGTCGACGCCAGCGGCGCCAAGCTGTGCTGACATGCCTTCCAAGGCTGCACGCGCTGCAAGATCGCAATAAAGAGCAATCGCACGCGCCGCGTCATCATTGCCAGGAATGACATAGTCAATGCCATCGGGTGGGCAGTTTGTATCCACCACAGCGACCACTGGGATGCCAAGCTTTTTCGCTTCAGCAATGGCCAGATCTTCTTTGTTGACGTCGATGACGAACAGCAAATCGGGCACACCGCCCATTTCGCGGATGCCGCCCAAAGAGGCTTGCAGTTTAGCTTGGTCACGTTCCATGCCCAAACGCTCTTTTTTGGTCAGCCCTGCAAAACCAGTTTCCATTTTCTCATCAATGTCTTTCAGACGGCTGATGGATTTGGACACGGTCTGCCAGTTGGTCAGCGTGCCGCCGAGCCAACGGTGGTTCATGTAGTATTGGGCGCATTTCTCAGCGGCTTCCGCAACTGGGTTTTGTGCTTGACGTTTTGTACCAACAAACAAGATACGGCCGCCTTTTGCGACGGTGTCTTGAATGGCTTTCAATGCAGCATCGAGCATTGGAACCGTTTGTGTCAGATCCATGATGTGGATGCCGTTACGCTCCCCATAGATGAATTGACCCATGCGCGGGTTCCAGCGTTGTGTTTGGTGTCCAAAGTGCACGCCAGCTTCCAAGAGCTGACGCATTGTGAAATCTGCGGCCATTGCCATTTCCTTTCCGGTTTATGCCTCGGCGGGGATGTCAGAGATTGCTCTCAACCGGCGGACATTTGAGGATTTCTCCCTCAAAGGCCCAAACCCCACCTGCGAAGTAACGCTGCTTTAATCGCCGCCCTGCCCCTTGGCAAGCCAAAAAGCAAAAAGGGCGCGCCTTTTGCGGCACGCCCTTCAAAATTTCAAAGCTATCGGCTCCAAGTCGGAGGCCGGCCCTTATGCCAAAGCGATGTTTGTTGCGCTTTCGCGGCCATCACGGCCAGGCTCGATATCGAATGTTACTTTTTGGTCATCATTCAGACCAGTCAAGCCGGCACGCTCAACAGCGGAGATGTGTACAAATACATCCTTAGAGCCGCCATCGGGAGCGATAAAGCCGAAGCCTTTTGAAGTGTTAAACCATTTGACGGTGCCAGTAGCCATCGTCGTTCTCCTTGTTTGATCTGCCCGCGGAATGCAGCAGTGTGGCTAAGTCAGTGCTAGATCGAAAGACTGAGCCGTAAGGAGCAGTTATGCCGATAGATGTAACGTCGCAGCACGTCTTTAAGATAATTTTGACAAATTGGCAAGCGCTTCCTCACGGAGCTGCTTGGTGCGTTTGAAATGGGCGCTGGCGACTCTGCCGCCATCTGCGTCACAATGCGCAAAAGACCTTGTCTCTGATAGATGAGTTTGCCACAAACCCTTATGACGCAGACTCCAGATATATTGTGCATCGGTTCGGTGCTGTGGGATGTCATCGGGCGCTCGACCCGTGCCATGCAGGCCGGATCAGATGTTCCGGGCCGCATCACACGGCTGCCGGGCGGCGTGGCCATGAATATTGCCATGACCTTAAAGAGGTTTGACCTGCAACCGGCCCTTCTGTCTGTGGTGGGGCAAGACTTTGATGGCCAAGAGCTGATAGCTGCGGCCGAAGTCTTGGGGCTCAACACAGATTATCTCTACCGCTCCCAAGACCTGCCCACCGACCGCTACATGGCGATCGAAGGGAGCAACGGGCTCATTGCTGCGATTGCAGATGCCCATTCACTTGAAGCTGCGGGAGATAAAATTTTGCGCCCGCTTGCCGATGGTCGTTTAGGGCGGGCCGAGCGGCCGTTTCGGGGCTTGATTGCGCTGGATGGCAATCTGACCGTTGGGCTATTGGCGCAGATCGCCACCTCGCCACTGTTTGAGAGCGCCGATTTGCGGATCGCGCCGGCCTCTCCGGGTAAGGCAGAGCGGTTGCTGCCGCTGCTCGGGCATCCAGGCGCGACGCTATATGTCAATGTCGAAGAAGCTGAATTGATTTTGGGCCGCGATTTTAGCGATGCGGGGGCGGCCGCAACGGCCTTGGTGGAGCGCGGTGCCAATCGCGCAGTGGTCACCCATGGCCCCAAAGCTGCCGCAAAGGCTGACAATGACGGTTGTGTTCTGGCCCTGCCACCTGCGGTTTTGGCCAGCCGTGTCACCGGCGCCGGTGATACATTTTTGGCCGCACATATCGCCGCAGAGCTGCGCGGCGCTGGCGCATTGCAGGCATTGCAAGCGGCCTCAAATGCGGCAGCGGCCTATGTTTCAGGCAAATCAGAAGGATAAAGCATGAAAGTGACCTATAGCGCCGAAATTGAGGCTATTCGGACGAAGGATGGATTTTCCAAGCCGGTGGTGGCTCTGGAAAGTACGATCATCACCCATGGCATGCCCTATCCGCAAAACTTGGATGTGGCGCAGGCCGTTGAGCAAGAGGTGCGTGACTTAGGAGCTGTGCCGGCCACCATCGCCGTTCTGAACGGTGGGCTGCATATCGGATTGGATCCGGAGCAATTGGCGGATTTGGCGCAGGCGCGCGAGATTGCCAAATTGTCGCGTGCAGATATGGCCTATGTCATGGCTTCAGGCAAAAGCGGCGCAACCACGGTGGCCGCCACGATGATCGCGGCTCAGGCAGTCGGAATTGAGGTCTTTGCCACCGGTGGCATTGGCGGGGTGCACCGCGGCGCAGAGCTGACCTTTGATATATCCGCAGATCTGCGCGAATTGGCCCTGAGCCCGGTGATTGTTGTGGCTGCCGGGGCCAAAGCCATTCTCGACATTCCCAAGACGATGGAAGTGCTCGAAACCTATGGGGTTCCTGTGATCGCCTACGGGCAAGATGTCATGCCGGCCTTTTGGTCGCAACAAAGTGATATCCCTGCCCCGCTGCGCTGCGATACGCCTCAGCAGATTGCAGCCGGCTTCAGAACGCGCCAAGCCTTGGGGCTGAGCGGCGGTCAATTGATTGCCAATCCGGTGCCCAAGAGCGATGAAATTTGCGCCGAAGAGATCGGTCCGATGATAGAGCTGGCCCTGCACGAGGCCCAAAGGCAGCGCATCAGCGCCAAAGCGGTGACGCCGTTTTTGCTCAACCGCATTTTCGAGCTGACGGAGGGAAAATCTCTGCAAACCAATATTGCTTTGGTGAAAAATAACGCACGGCTGGCCGCTCAGATCGCCAAATCGTGCTGGGAGTTGCCAAAATCATGACGCGGCGCGCAAATAATCTTGTAACACAAGACTGTGCTGGCTAAACCACGGGCGACAAGAACATAGGACACTCGATGGAAACGCCACCGGATCACAGACAAAGACGTCAAGGTTGGATGGGCGCAATGCGCTCCAATTTTTTTACCGGGTTGGTGATTATCGCGCCTATCGGGCTGACGGCTTGGTTGATTTGGTCGGTCGTCGGCTGGATCGACGCGCGGGTTTGGGCGATTGTTCCCGATAGCTATCAGCCCGATCGCTATATCCAAACGCTGTTCGATATTCACCTGAGCGACCAGTATGACATCCGCGGGTTCGGTCTTATCGTCTTTTTGGTGTTCACCTTTTTCGTCGGCTGGCTCGGCAAGGGCTTCGTTGGACGGTCTTTGCTGCGCTGGGCCGAAGGTTTGGTTCGGCACATGCCCGTGGTGCGCACGATCTACAGCGGCGTCAAGCAAATCGCTGAAACAGTCTTTAACCAAAAAAATAGCAGCTTCGATCGCGCGTGTTTGATTGAATATCCGCGCAAGGGGATCTGGGTCATCGGCTTCGTCGCCACCACAGCCCGCGGCGAAATTGCCAACCATGCACCGAATGGCGATCAATTGGTCTCGGTTTTCGTGCCGACAACGCCCAATCCGACCTCTGGTTTTCTTTTGTTTGTCCCGAGCCAGGATATCAAGGAACTGCAGATGTCAGTCGAGGATGCTGCGAAACTGGTTATATCGGCGGGGCTGGTGTATCCGGAAGACGCCGCGCCAACCGCCGAATGACACAGGCTTTTTTCACTGGTTTCATCACTTTGATGTCGCTGATCCTGGCGGTGGGCGCTCAAAATGTGTTTATCCTACGTCAGGGCATTCTGCGTCAGCATGTTTTGCCCCTTTGTCTATTTGCCGCTGCCAGCGATGCGCTCCTCATTTGGACTGGGGTGGTTGGCTTTGCGGTTGTGGCGCAACTGGCACCGGGTATCGCCCATCTTATGACATGGGGTGGCGCATTGTTTTTGGGGGCCTACGGTGCTCTGCGTTTCCGCGCGGCCTATCTGGGAGACTATCATCTGGAACTTGGTGAAGGACGGCAGAGTCTCAAAAAGACCCTGATCACCCTGGCCGGCTTCACCTTTCTAAATCCGCATGTCTATCTCGACACAATAGGTCTCATCGGTGCCGTATCGGCACAATATGACGCAGACAGCCTGCGGTATGCCTATGCGACCGGTGCCAGCCTCGGCTCATTGGTGTTTTTCTGCACCCTGGGATTCGGCGCCCGACTCTTGGCGCCGATTATGGGGTCCAGCAAGGCCTGGCGGGTTTTGGATATTTTGATTGGCCTAACCATGTGGGCCATCGCAGCAATATTGCTGAGCTCTTGAGCCGGACCATCGTGCCCGCGTGCAAAAAAAAACGCCAGCACGAAGCTGGCGTTAAGTTATTGAGGCAGGTTTCATACAGGCAAGAAACCTATCGAGCAGTAACAATACTATAAACAAACTCTTTAGCGGCTCCAAGCTAAAAGTTTGAAAATTTAATATTCCCGCGCTAGCCTCTGGCCAGAGCATAGCTAAATCAAAGGACCAGCCCCCGATGCTACACGGACAACAGATCAATTCAAAATTTATTGGAGCGGTTTTTGCCAGTGCGTTGCTATTGGCCAATTTGGCGGCCGCAGAGCCACAACATGGCATAGCTATGTATGGTGACCCCGCATTACCACATGATTTTGTGTCCCTGCCCTATGCGAACCCAAATGCTCCCAAGGGGGGAACCATTGTGTCCGCAGAAGGCGGCACCTTCACGTCACTCAATCCGCATGTCCGCAAGGGCTCGGTGCCTTGGCAGCTTCGATTTCTGGCCTATGAGAGTTTGATGGGCCGGTCCTATGACGAACCTTTCACCCTTTATACGCTTCTGGCCGAATCGATTGAGACCGATGAGACCCGCCGCTGGGTCGAATTTTCACTACATCCAGAGGCGCGATTCTCTGATGGCAGCCCGGTGACCGTTGAGGATGTTATTTGGTCATATGAAACATTGGGCACCATTGGCCATCCGCGCTACCATGGGCTTTGGAAGAAAATCGAAACTCTCACCCAGACCGGGCCGCGCAGGGTGAAATTCACCTTTGCGGCTGAGGATCGTGAGTTAGCACTCTTGGTGGGGCTGAGACCAATTTTGAAAAAAGCACAATGGGAGACGGCAGATTTCGAGAACTCTGGCCTGGATATCATCCCCATTTCCAGTGCCCCTTATGTCATTCGCGATTTTGACCCCGGCAACTATGTTCGCCTTATGCGTAACCCTGAGTATTGGGGCAAGGATATTGGGTTTCGGCGCGGTACAAATAACTTTGATGAAATCAGATTGGATTTTTACGCCGATGGATCGGTGCAGTTTGAAGCCTTTAAAGCAGGCGAATCCTCCTCATTTCGAGAGTTGAACGCGGAACGCTGGGAAAATTCTTACGATTTTGACGCCGTACAGACGGGGAAGATCGTTAAATCCATCATTCCCCACCAACGCCCAAGCGGCATCACGGGGTTTGTGATGAACACGCGCAAGCCCAAATTCGCAGATTGGCGCGTGCGCGAGGCTTTGATCGCGGCATTTAACTTTGAGTTTATCAACCAAGCCAATACCGGCGGCCGCCAAGAGCGGATCACCTCCTATTTCTCAAACTCGGTGCTGTCTATGGAGGCGGGACCGGCCAAGGGTCGGGTTCTTGAGATGTTAGAGCCCTATGCAGACAGCCTAATGCCCGGCACGATTGAGGGCTACCGCTTGCCACAATCGGATGGCAGCGCACGAAACCGCAAGAACATTCGTGCAGCTGATGCTTTGCTGTCTCAAGCGGGCTGGACTGTGCAAAACGGTCTGCGCCGCAACGTCGAGGGCTTGCCCTTTGAGATCACCGTGACCTTGAAACAAGGCGACACCGAAAGCCAATCCATGATGGATATTTATCAACAAGCGCTTGAACGCTTGGGGATCACCCTCACAACCGAGGTGCTGGATTCGGCGCAATATAAAGAACGCACGCAGGTCTATGACTTTGATATGGCCTATTATCGGCGCGGCTTGTCACTCAGCCCCGGCAATGAGCAAATGCTCTATTGGGGCAGCTACGGGCTGGAGCAACCCGGCACGCGCAATTGGATGGGCATGAACGCGCCCGCCGCCGAAGCGATGATCGCCAAATTGGTCAGCTCAAGCAGTCGAGAAGATTTTCTTGCAGCCGCGAAAGCGCTCGACCGCATTTTAACCGCAGGTCGCTATGTAATTCCAATCCATACGAGCTCAATTAGCAGATTGGCCCATATCAAAGAGATCAAATATCCCAAACGCCTACCGATGTATGGTGATTGGATTGGTTTTTTGCCCGATGTATGGTGGTACGAGGCCCCATAGGGGGCGGGGCAATTTATGGAATAAAACCGTTGTGAAACATGCTGTGTTCGCAGAGTTTTTAGGAGCGAGCTTCCTTTTGGTTGCTGTGGTCGGCAGCGGAATCATGGCTAAAACCCTGGCGGATGGAAATATTGCTCTGGCGCTTTTGGCCAATGCCATTGCAACAGGCTGTATGCTGTATTGCATCATTACCCTATTTGGCGCGATATTCGGGCGCGCATCAAGTGGTTAACCGAGGGATGTGACCCATAAAATCGTTGCATCTTCCGCACTTTGCGACACCACATTATGTCCCATTGAGGCGTCGTAATAGGCCGTATCGCCCCGGCGCATTTCAATTGGCTCATAAAATTCCGTATACAGCTTGATGACCCCCGTCAGCACATAGAGAAATTCCTCCCCATCATGGCGGACCCAGCCGTCGAACTCCTCCATAGACCGGGCATGTACCACAGTGCGATAGGGCAACATGAGCTTTTTCGACAGTGAATTGGCCAAGAGCTCATGCTCATAGGTGGCGGTGACATGGCTTTGCCCCTCGCCCGCCTTGGTATGAGCCAAGCGGCCGTTGATTTGATTGTTGACGGGCGGGGTAAAAAGCTGCGGGACGGAAATTTCCAAGCCAATCGCAAGCTTTTTCAACGCATCATAGGTCGGAGACATTTGCCCATTTTCAATTTTTGACAGGGTGCTGCGGGCCAGACCAGCTTGGCTTGCGGCTTGCTCCAATGTCCAATTGCGCGCTTTGCGCAACTCGCGCACTCGTAGCCCGAGGTCTAAGGGCAACCCGCCTTCAGAATTGCCATTTTCACGAGCGATTTGGATGAGCGAGTTGGGATCATTTTTTGTCATGGCTCCGTCATAAACCGCCTGAACAAGGCTTGCAACCTGGAGTGACGCGCGCTAGCCGATCTCTATGGATGCCTTGATTGACCTTTCTCCTGCGGCCCCCTGCCCCCAGAATTTCAATCTGGCGGCATATGTGTTGAGTGCTGCGACACAAACGCCGCAAAAGACTGCGTTGACGGTTTATGAGGAAGGTATCCCGCGCCGTTACAGCTACGCGCACATGGTGCGGGCGGTTTTTGGCGCGGCCACGGGTCTGCGCCAGGCGGGGATTGCTGCCGGGGATCGTGTCTTGCTGCGCATCGGCAATACAGTCGATTTTCCGGTCTGCTTTTTGGCCCTAGCGGCGCTGGATGCTGTTGCCATGCCCTGTTCGGTCGCTTTGACAGACCGCGAGGTGATGGAGCTGCTCCGAAAAACCCATCCCAAAGCCATGATTTGTGATCCAAAGCTTGGATTGGAGGAATTTGACGGGCAAACGCTGCAAACCCAGCAGGTGCGTGCGTTTCAAACGCTTCCCCCTGCCCGCCCGATCCTGGGCGATCCCAATCGTCCTGGCTATATCATTTTCACCTCCGGCACATCCGGCCAGCCGCGCGCTGTTTTGCATGCCCATCGCGCTGTATGGGCGCGCCGGATGATGTGGGAGGGTTGGTATCAACTGACATCGCAAGATGTCATGATGCACGCCGGTGCCTTGAATTGGACCTATACATTGGGAACAGGATTGATGGACCCTTGGGCGATCGGCGCCAGCGCAGTCATCCCCAACACGCAAGAGCCGGCCAAGTTGTGGCAGATCATGCAGGCGGAGAAGGCGAGCATCTTCGCAGCCGCACCGGGCATTTACCGGCGGTTGTTGCAACAGCCCTTGCCGTGCCCCTCTAGCCTGCGTCATGGGTTGAGCGCTGGTGATATCTTGCCGCAAGCCCTGCGCGGCAGCTGGCGAGACCATACCCAAACTCCGATCTGTGAAGCCTTTGGCATGACCGAATGTTCGACCTTCCTATCTGCGACGCCCTCCGCACCCGATCATCTTGCCGTGCAGCCCGGGCGCAAAATTGCCATTTTTGACGGCGATGACCTGGCCCCTTGCGGGCAAGTCGGGACCATTGCGGTCGATAGCCAGGATCCGGGTTTGATGCTGGGCTATATTGAGGATGCCGCCCTCACCTTGCCGGTGAAAAACGGCTGGTATCATACCGCAGACCAAGGGCAGATTTTTGCAGATGGGCGGATTGAGTTTGCCGGACGCAGCGGGGATATCCTCAATGCCGGTGGCTACCGCGTTGCACCGCGGGAAATAGAGCAAATATTGGAGGCATGCCCCGGTGTTCAAGAGGTGGGCGTCACGGAGGTAGAGGTGCGCCGCGATGTCAGTGTCATCGCCGCCTTCGTCGTGACCGAGGCGCAGTTCGATCTTGCGCAGCTCGATGCGCTGGCCGCGCGGGATTTGGCACGCTACAAACAACCGCGCATCGTGCAACGCGTCCCCGCCTTGCCGCGCAATGCGAATGGAAAACTGATCCGGGCAGATCTGCCCCAATTGTGGAGCCGTAAGTTATGATTAAGCTGGATATTATGTCTGATCCGATTTGCCCGTGGTGCTATATCGGCAAAACCCATCTTGAAAAAGCGCTGGCTGAACATCCAGATCATCCCTTCACGCTTGAATGGCATCCGTTCCAGCTCAATCCTGACATGCCCGCCGAGGGCATGGACCGCCGCGTCTATTTAGAGCGCAAGTTTGGCGGTAAAGAGGCCGCAATCAAAGTTTATTCACAAATCGAGCAAACCGCACAGGCGCTGGAGCTGCCGATTGATTTTGCCGCCATGAAGCGCACACCCAATACCATAGATGCCCATCGCCTTATTCACTGGGCCGGGTTGGAACAAAAACAAAATGCGGTGGTGGATGCGCTGTTTCAAGCGTATTTTTGCATGGGTATCGACATCGGCAACCGCGAGGCTTTATGCGACATTGCCGAGGTGGTCGGCCTTGAACGTGATGTCATTGCCCAGCTTTTGGCCGGCGATGCTGACCGCGCCATGATCCAAGACCGCGATGCCCACAGCCGCAAAATGGGCGTCACCGCTGTGCCGACATTCATTATTGCCAATCAGCACGCAGTCCCAGGGGCGCAACCGCCAGAGGTCTGGAGCTCCATCATTTCGGAGCTACAGGAGCAATTGACGCAAACCTAGGCTTTGCGCTTCGCCTCTGCGGCCACGAGCGCGGCAAGATCCTTGGCAATGGCGAAGGCCCCTTTGATTTTATCAGACGTCCGGCCCCAATCTCGGCGCACAACAACTTTGTTATCACGGATTTTCGCCAGACCGCGTTGGTCCTCCAAGAATGCCACCAAACCGCCGGGAGAGGCAAATTTATCATTGTGAAACTCGATGGTTGCGCCCTTCGGCCCGCCATCCAATTTGGCAATCCCGGCTTTGCGGCACATGGCCTTAATCCGCACAATGAGCATCAAGGTATTCACCTCTTTCGGCAGAGGCCCAAAGCGGTCGATCAATTCAGCTGCAAAGCCTTCCAACTCAACTTTCGTGGCAAGAGACGACAATCGGCGATATAAACCCAAGCGCACATCCAGATCTGGCACATAGGCCGCAGGAATCAGAACCGAAACTCCAAGATTGATTTGCGGTGCCCATTGGTCGTTGTCCAGATTGGCCTCGGTCTCACCCGACCTGATCTTCGCAATCGCGTCTTCTAGCATTTGCTGATAGAGCTCATAGCCCACATCGCGCATCTGACCCGATTGCTCTTCACCCAGCAGATTTCCGGCGCCGCGAATGTCCAAATCTTGGCTGGCAAGCGTAAACCCGGCCCCCAAGGAATCTAATGAGCCCAAGACACGCAGGCGTTTTTCGGCGGTTGGCGTGAGTTTGGCGCGGGGTTTGGTGGTCAAATAGGCAAAGGCACGGGTTTTGGAACGCCCCACCCGACCACGAATTTGATAAAGTTGGGACAGGCCGAACATATCCGCGCGGTAAATAATCATCGTATTGGCGGTGGGAATATCCAGACCAGATTCCACGATGGTCGTGGCCAGAAGCACATCATATTTGCCATCATAAAATGCATTCATTTTGTCATCCAGCTCACCCGCCGGCATCTGACCATGCCCCACCACGACCGAAACTTCCGGCACATGCTCACGCAAAAAGGCCTCCATATCAGGGATATCCTGGATGCGCGGCACCACAAAAAAGCTTTGCCCACCGCGATAATGCTCGCGCAACAGCGCCTCGCGCAGGGTGATGGTGTCAAACTCGCTGACATAGGTCCGAATGGCCAGCCGATCGATCGGCGGTGTCCCGATGATCGACAAATCGCGCACACCGGTCAAAGACAATTGCAATGTCCGGGGGATGGGTGTGGCCGTGAGCGTCAGCACATGCACGTCTGATCGCAATTGCTTGAGCTTTTCTTTATGTCCCACGCCGAAACGCTGTTCCTCATCAATGATCAAAAGCCCAAGGTTTTTGAACCGCACCTGATCAGAGAGCACAGCATGGGTGCCGATCACGATGTCCACCGTGCCGCGGGCCACCCCATCACGGGTTGTATTGGCCTCTTTCGTCGTGACAAAACGGGACAATTGCCGGATCTCGAGTGGAAAGCCTCGGAACCGCTCGGCAAAGCTTTTCGCATGTTGACGCGCAAGCAGCGTCGTTGGCGCAACCACCGCCACCTGCAAACCACTACAGGCCGCCACAAATGCCGCCCGCATCGCAACTTCAGTCTTGCCAAAGCCAACATCGCCGCAAATCAAGCGGTCCATCGGGCGGCCAGTGCCCAGATCTTCAATCACGTCTGAGATGGCGTTCAATTGATCGTTGGTTTCTTGATACGGAAAACGCGCGCAAAAACTGTCCCACATCCCCAAAGGTGGATCCACCAGCGGCGCTTTGCGCAGCGCGCGCTCGGCAGCCACACGAATAAGTTTCTCCGCCATTTCGCGAATGCGTTCTTTGAGACGCGCTTTCTTTGCCTGCCAGGCGCCGCCGCCCAAGCGATCCAACAAGCCTTCGTCATGGCCATAGCGCGACAAAAGCTCAATATTTTCGACCGGCAAATAGAGTTTGGAATTTTCCGCATACTCAAGCAAGAGGCATTCATGATCTGCCCCTGCTGCGCTGATAATTTCCAAGGCTTTGAACCGCCCGACGCCGTGATCCACATGAACCACCAAATCACCCGGGCTTAGGCTTTGCGTTTCGGTCAGGAAATTATCGGCCCGTTTGCGCTTTTTCGTGCTGCGCACCAACCGATCGCCCAGAATGTCTTGCTCCGTGATGACAATGAGATCCTCTGTCTCAAACCCATGTTCAAGCTGCGAGACCGCCAGATAGGTGCCGGCGCCGCGCAGGTCTTTGACATTGCGGATCTCGCGAAGCTCCCCATGCCCCTCATCTTGCAACAGGCCCGAAAGTCTCTCTCTGGCACCGCTCGAGTATGAGGTTATCACCACGGGCTTTGTGGCACCCATTTTCTTGATATGATCAGAGACAGCACCAAAGAGACTCAACGCCTCATTCTGACGTTCGGGTGCAAAATTGCGCCCAAGACGCGCACCGGCATCCAGCGCATTCAGCCCGGTGGGTTGTGGCAGAACCGACAGGGCAACCTGCCGGTGCTCAGCCAAAGCGTCCTGCCAGGCGGCATCATTGAGATAGAGCAATTCCGGTGGCGCGGGCTTGTAGACCGTATCCAAGCGCCCCTTTTGGGTGAAGGCGGTTTTGCGTGCATCATATTGATCTGCGATGGTGTCCCAGCGGGCCAAACGCGCCGGCGTCGATTGATCGTCCAAAATGACCGTGGCATCGGGCAAATAGTCAAACAACGTGTCCATTTGATCGTGAAAGAACGGCAACCAATGCTCTACGCCTTGATGTTTTCGCCCGGCTGATATGGCCTCATAGAGGGGATCATCTGTACCGGCAGCCCCAAATTCAATGCGGTAGTTTTGACGAAACCTGCGGATTGAGGCCTCATCCAAGATGACTTCCGAAACCGGAGACAAGTCAACTGTCTCAAGTGATTTCACCGTGCGCTGGGTCGCGGGATCGAATTGGCGAATTCCGTCCAGCGTGTCGCCGAAAAAATCCAAACGAATTGGCTCTGAAAGTCCCGGTGGGTAAATGTCGATTATACCGCCGCGGATCGAATAATCTCCCGGCTCCATGACGGTCGGCGTTTGTACGAAGCCCATGCGGACCAAAAACGCACGCAGAGCTTGTTCGTCCACGCGGCTGTGAACCGAGGCACGAAAGACCGCCGCCTCAACGGTCGCGCGGGCAGGCACCCGTTGGCTGGCGGCCGAAAGCGTCGTTAAGACCACATAGGATTTTGGCATTTGCGCCACAAAGCTGGCCAAGCTCGACATGCGCTGGGCGCTGATATCTGCATTGGGTGATACCCGGTCAAAGGGCAGGCAATCCCAAGCGGGAAAGTGAAAGACGGGCAGCTCTGGTGCGAAAAAGTCTAAGGCCGCCCGCATCGCCTGTAGACGATGGGCATCGCGCGCAACATGGATCACGCCACCCTGCTGCGCTTCTTTGTTCACAATTGTCGCATCAAAGCCTTCGGGGGCGCCGCTCATTAAGATGTGATTGGATGTCATGTCGCGCCTCAACCCTTTTGTCTTTTCGTCATTGCAAGACCTCGAACCCGTAGCCAAAAACTCCGGCGAAAAAAATTGTCATGGCCCCTGTGGCATAAATTTTGAGCTGCAATGTTTTGAGAACTTTGATCGCGGCTTCAAGTCGCTCGCCATTGGCGCAAATGCGCTGCGCCGCATAATGGCCCAGCCGAAACACGATCAATTCAGGGACGATTAAGAGACTTGCCGCAGCGCAAAACTCGATGTGGTAGACAAACCCCAATATGAAAATGACCGATACTGAAAATGAGATGGCTGTTACCACGGCAAGCGGCGTGGCGCGCGCGGCATCAAGCCGTCTTTTGGCGCGCCAATTTATAATCGTAGACAGCTGTGCCGCGTCTTTGGACTGAAGGCAATCCACAGGCATCCCAAGGACATATGCGCCATGCCAAAACCATTGCACCACGACGAGGGCCCAAAACCATACGCTGCCAAAGGCATCCCATGAAAGAAGATCGATGAGGCTCATGAAGGATCACTTGAATTTGGAATTTGCATTTTATCTCTGCTACACCTAAGCCGATCAGAAGAAAACCCAACTATCTAGGTAAATGAGGTTCCAGTCATGGCGCGTTTTCAAATCCAAGCCCCCTTTCCTGCCCTGCGCCCTCGGCGTCTGCGGTCCCAGCCTGCGCTTCGGGCCATGGTGCGCGAAACACAGCTCAGCCCTGCGGATTTGATTTGGCCGATCTTTGTTATGGACGGAGACGACAGCTGCGAAGCTGTGAGCTCCATGCCAGGTGTCAATCGCTATACGGTTGATCGCTTGCCCGCTTTGGCCAAGGCCGCCCATAGGCTCGCAATTCCGGCAATCTGCATTTTTCCCTACACTGATCCCGCCTTGAAAACAGAAGATTGCAAAGAGGCCTGGAATCCAGACAACCTGTCCAACCGCGCCATTCGTGCGATCAAAGACGCCGTTCCTGACATCATGGTCATGACAGATATTGCCTTGGATCCCTATAACATAAACGGTCACGATGGCATCGTGCGCGACGGTGAGATTGTGAACGACGAAACCGTTGACGCGCTGGTAAAGATGGGCGAGGCACAGGCGCAGTCCGGTGCGGATATTCTGGGGCCCTCTGATATGATGGATGGGCGCATTGGCGCTCTGCGGGCCATGTTGGAACGGAATGCTTTTCACAACGTCAATATTTTGAGCTATTCCGCCAAATTCGCATCCGCTTTTTATGGACCGTTCCGCGATGCGGTTGGGGCCACGGGAGCGCTGACTGGCGATAAGAATACCTATCAAATAGATCCGGCCAATAGCGACGAAGCCCTGCGCATGATCGCGCGGGATTTGTCGGAAGGGGCGGATATGGTCATGGTGAAACCGGGCATGCCCTATTTGGATATTTGCCACCGTGTGAAGAGCGAATTTGGCGTTCCCACATTCGCCTATCAGGTGTCTGGAGAATATGCGATGCTGCAAGCGGCGGTACAAAATGGCTGGCTTGATGGGCGCCAGGTCATGCTCGAGAGCCTCATGGCTTTCAAACGTGCCGGATGTGACGGGGTTTTGACCTATTTTGCGCCAGAGGTTGCCGAAATCTTAAACGCCGCGAAGTGAACCTGAGCACCCTAGTGACAGCCATCGGGAATTGGTATAAATTTGAAAGCAGATCCGAAAAATCGGACAGCGACAGGCGGAGCTCACATGACACAGACAACACGACGAAATTTCTCACTTGGCCTTCTTGCTCTCGGCAGCACAGCGGCCTGTTCCAATGCAATCGGGTCCAATAAGGCACCGCAAATCGACGCGGCCGTTGAGACAAGTTTGCAAGTGATGTTTGACACCTACCCCGGCACCCAGCAATTGGCTAAGAACGCCAGCGGCATGTTGGTCATGCCTTTGATTACCGAAGCTGGTTTTGGCTTGGGCGGCAGTTTTGGGCGCGGGGCACTGAAGGTTGGAGGCTCTAACGTGGATTACTATTCTGCGGCAGGGGCCAGCGCCGGGTTGCAAGTTGGCGCGCAGCAATATTCACATGTTCTATTTTTTATGACCGATGACGCATTGGCTGGGTTTAGATCGTCACCGGGCTGGGTCGCCGGAGCGAATGTTGAATATGCCTACCGCGATCAAGGCGACTCCTTCGCAGCCGACACCACCACCACGTTTAATCCGGTGATTGCAGTGGTCTTCGCACAGGCTGGACTGCGTCTCGGTGCCACCCTTGAGGGGACGAAATACACACGGATCATACCATAAAAACCTGAGAATAAACAATATTAAGGCCGAAATGCAGGGCGATGCGCCGAACTGCCAGTGAAAGTACCCTATGGATCGCATATTTGTATGGCTCATGCGTCTCATTCTCAGCCTGGCTGTCCTAGGCGCTTTGTTTTTTGCTTTCAGCTGGTATGTGTTATCGAGATCCCTGCCGGAATACACCAAGACCGTGCAGCTCGAACAGCTTATTGCCCCGGTCGAGATTGTGCGCGATACGGCCAATGTGCCGCATATTTTCGGCAAAAATGATCACGACACGCTGTTTGCCTTAGGCTATGCCCATGCCCAAGATCGTCTTTGGCAAATGACAATGCTGCGCCGAACGGCGCAGGGGCGGCTCTCAGAGCTTTTTGGCGAGGCCACTCTGCCGATTGATATGACAGTGCGGCGCTTGGCGATCTATAGTGCCGCGCGTCAATCTCTGTCGGCTCTTCGGCCTGATACGCTCGCGAAACTGGATGCCTATGCGCTTGGGGTAAACGCCAGGCTCCGTGAGATAAATGAGAGTGCGTTGGGGCGTGGCGCGCCTGAATTTTTTATGTTTTCCAATGCGATATCACCTTGGACTGCGGCCGATAGCCTTGCGATTGTCAAGCTCATGGGGATTCAGCTTTCCAGTCATCTGCACCAAGAAGTGCTGCGCGCGCGTGCATCTTTGGTCCTAGAGGGTGATCGCATCAAGGATTTGCTTCCAGATATGCCGGGTAATAGCCAAGCCGATCTCATAGATTTTACGCGGCTATTTCCAGATCTCTCGCCCATTAAAACCTCATCTGCACGAGAGCACTCAGCTCTCTCGCCGTTCAAACCCATAGCCCTTGCGGGGGCATCGAATGCTTGGGCGGCCCTGCCCGGCCGCAGTGCCACACGCGGTACGCTTCTGGCCAATGATCCACATCTCGAACTCACCGCGCCGTCAATTTGGTATCTTGCCCGGCTTGAGCTTTCGACGGGCGGCGTCATCGGTGGTACCATTCCTGGCCTCCCATTGGTTTTGGTCGGACGCTCGGCAAAACTTGGCTGGGGATTAACCAGCTCAAATCTCGATGATACGGATGTATTTATCGAAAAACTTAACCCACTGGACCCGAGTGAATATAAAACACCACAGGGCTACAAACCCTTTGTCAAAAAGCAAAGCATTGTTCGGATTAAAGACAAATCACCCGTCACATTGGAGATGTTCTGGACCGAAAATGGCCCGGTCTTGCCCGGAAGCCATGCCAACCTCGAAACTGTGACCCCCGCCGGTCACGTCACATCGGTGGCATGGACGCTCCTATCCAGCCAGGACACATCCATAGAAGCCGGCTTTGATCTGATGGCCGCGCAATCGGTACAGGAAGGCTTGGTCGCGTCGCGCGCTTTTGTAGCTCCAAGCCAGATACTCACTTTGGCAGGTTCCAAACAGATTGCGATGCGCACCATAGGCGCCTTACCCAAACGCGATCCGCGCCATCAATCCAAAGGCCGCCTGCCAAGCGCCGGCTGGCTGGCGCAAAACCGCTGGCAGGGCGTGTTTGATCCATCCGTAAACCCGGTTTTTCTGAACCCCGCCAGCGGTGTTTTGGGCCATACCAACAATAAATATACCGACCGCAGCTTTCCCGAACACATCAGTTTTGACTGGGGAGACAGCCAAAGGGTTCAGCGCATGACGCGCCTGTTGCAAACCCGAGAAGCCCATACCCGCGACAGTTTCATCGAAGCGCAATTGGACAGCGTATCGCCCACCGCGCGCACGCTTCTGCCGCTGATCGGAGGAGAGCTTTGGTATCAATCACAGTCCGTGCCAGCCGATAGCCCAGCCGGCAGACGTCAAACCGCCTTGGATCTTTTGGCAAATTGGAACGGTGAGATGAACGAACACTTGCCAGAGCCTTTGATCTATGCCGCCTGGCTCCGTGCCTTGCATAAGCGTCTCATAGTCGATGAGCTTGGCCCGTTGCATGAGGCCTTCACCCATGCGGAGCCGCTCTTCATTGAGCGGGTTTTTCGCGATGTGGCAGGGGCCGGTATTTGGTGTGACGTGGCGCAATCGCGCAGGCAGGAGAGCTGCGCTGAGATGTCTCGTTTAGCTTTGGATGATGCGCTTGCCGAATTGGTCGAGACCTATGGCAGCGAAATCACTGCGCTGCGCTGGGGCGAGGCGCATCAAGCCACCCATGACCACCCTGTTTTGGGCGATGTGCCAATCTTGAAGTGGTTTGTAAACATTCGGCAATCGACCTCTGGTGGCGACCATACCCTACAACGGGGCAAAACCAGCGGCACCGGGCCAAACCCCTATCTGAACGTCCATGCAGGCGGTTATCGTGGGGTCTATGATTTTGCCGATCCGGACAGCTCTGTTTTTATCATTTCAACCGGACAAAGCGGCCATCCCCTATCGCGGCACTACGACAACCTGGGCAAATTGTGGCGCCGCGGGGAATATGTGCCCATGACATTGGATGAAACTTTGGCCCGCGCGGGTGCAACCGGCGTTACGACCCTGACACCAATTTTGGACCAAACAGATCGCTAAAGGCCTTCTTTTGCCGTGCGGTCCATGAGATTGACAGCAAAAAGCCCTCTTGAGTTTGTTGCTCCGTGCTGACCAAACCTTGCTCGAACAACCAGGCCCGCGCGCGACCTTCCTCAAAGCCAAGTGAGAGCTCTGATTGGGTTTGATCAGGGGTCAACTGCCTTGACACAGCGTCCAAAAACTCAGGCACACCTGCGCCGCTCAGCGCTGAGGTGATATAGACATTATCCGCCCGCTCCGCCGCGTTTTGCAGCGCCTCTGAGGCGCCCGGGTCCAAGATATCGCTTTTGTTCCACATCTCGATGCGCGGCACGTCGCGGTCCAGGCCCAAAGTCTCTAGAATCGTGTTCACATCCTGCGCTTGTTCAGCGGTTTCGGGATGGGCGATGTCGCGGACATGTACCACCAGTTGCGCTGCGGTCACCTCCTCCAATGTCGCACGGAAGGAGGCCACGAGCTCGGTCGGGAGATCAGAAATAAAACCCACCGTGTCTGATAAGATCACATCCATGCCACTGGGCAATTTCACCGCGCGCATCGTGGGATCAAGCGTGGCGAAGAGCATATCTTTGGCCAAGACCTTGGCCCCGGTCATATAGTTGAACAATGTGGATTTGCCGGCATTGGTATAGCCCACAAGCGCCACGATCGGATAGGGCACCTTCGCCCGTGCCGATCGGTGCAACTCGCGGGTCTTCACCACTTTGTCGAGTTGTTTTTGCAACCGCACCAATTGTATATCAATCGCCCGCCGATCCGATTCAATCTGCGTCTCTCCTGGTCCACCCACGAACCCAAGCCCGCCCCTTTGGCGCTCCAAATGGGTCCAAGCACGCACCAAACGTGTGCGTTGATAGCTTAGGGCGGCCATTTCGACCTGCAAAACCCCCTCGCGTGTGCGCGCACGATCAGAAAAAATCTCAAGGATTAATCCAGTGCGATCGAGGATTTTAACGCCCCAATCTTTCTCGAGGTTGCGCTGCTGCACGGGCGAGACATGCCCATCTATCAGCACGAGCTCTATCTCTGCGGCTTTGAACAGCTCGGCCAGCTCTGCAATTTTTCCCTTGCCAAACAGCTTGCCCGGATGGGCGCGCGGCAAGCGCACAATTGTTTCACCCATCACTTCAAGCCCAGGAAGCGCATGGGCCAAAGACACAGCTTCAGCCAAAGCATCCTGCGCCGCACGGGCGGAATAATCAGTTTTTATGTCGGGATGTAAAACCCAGGCATGGGTCTCATGCGCATCTGGCGTATTGCCCATATTGCCTATTCTTCACCGTCATAAAGCGAAATCGGCTGCGCTGGCATAATGGTGGAAATCGCGTGTTTATACACCAATTGCGAGGCTCCATCACGGCGCAAGAGGACGCAGAAATTGTCAAACCATGTCACCACGCCTTGAAGTTTCACACCATTGATCAAAAATATGGTGACAGGAACCTTGGTCTTGCGCACTTGATTGAGAAATGCGTCTTGTAAATTTTGTTTATCGGAAGCCATTTGCTAAGCCCTCTTTCTTGCGGGGACACACAAAATTACACCCCGGAATGAGGAGTATGTAGTGGTTTTTCATCAATTTCCAGTAGCAAACTGGCATAAATTGCCGCATCAGCGATAAATATCGGGATTTAACAAGGCCAAGAGTGCCAAAACCTCAAGCCGGCCCAGAACCATCGCAGCGGCTAGGGTTAGTTTTGCCTGCGTTGGAAGCGCCATGACCAACGTCTGAGCACCGTCACCGGTCGGCAAAAGCGGCCCCGTATTGGTGACCGTGGCCAATGTGAGGAATAAGGCTTCTTTCACCGGGCTGCCTGAAACCGTTAACGCCAAGGTGATGGCCCCTAGCACCAAAATGAACAGCACCAAAAACACGCAGGCCAACATCGCGCTATGATGGTCATGCGAGCGGCTTTCGATCTGCCCCGACATAACCTGTGACGGTGCAATCAGGCGATTGACCTCGGCGCGGCTGTGACCGGCCAAGATAAAAATGCGTAGGAGTTTTATGCCCCCTGCTGTTGTCGCCACGCCGCCGCCAATCATGGCCAACCCGACCAGGATGATTTCCACCGGATCTAAGTTTACGATCCCAGACGGAAGATAGTCCGATGTCAGCCCCGTTGTGGTCAGGAATGAAAGGCTCGTGAAGAATGCGCCCCAGATCAGCTCAAGATGCGCATGAAGGCCCTCTAAATTCCGCGCCCCTTGGGCGATGAGGATCACACTTGCCAAAAGAACCAAGCCAGCGGCCACGCGAAGTTCTCGGTCTTCGGTCACCCGCCATTTGCGCGCCCGGGCAAAGACGGTTGAGAAGGTCGAACGCGACAGGGCAAAGAGCATCACGACGGCCAAAATACCCTCGCCAGTGATGCCGCCCGCGCCACTATTTCCTGGAATTTCAATTCCAAAGGTCGCAATCGTCGCCATGGCCCGCAAGATCGCATAGCTGGGATCGCCGCTGACGATCAAAAGCGCTAATGCCGTAGCCAAGGTGATCCAGAGATAGACCGGCCCCAAGCGCAGCGCTTCGCGCCAGAATTTCTCAGCCGGGAGTCGTCCGGCGGATCGCCGCGCAGTTCGCGATTGCATCATCGTCTCCCCGCGGGCACTGAGGTGTTCAAACCCGCCCAGATTGAGCGGCGCGAAGATCGACCAGGCGAAGACCCAAATCAAAAACCCACTGGCCCAGCCCAAGCTGACCCGCCAAATGACCAATGTCTCGCTCAAACTGCCAGGCGCAAAGACCGGAAGACCGGTTGTTGTCACCGTACTGACGATATCGAGATAGGCATCAATGAACTGCCCTGTCCCGCTGACTTCATAAAGCGGAATGGCCAAAAGGGCTGGAAAACCCAGGAAAAAGGCAATTAAAGACCACAGCTGCGCATGGCGATGCATAGGAAAAACAGTGCCTTGCAACGAAAACCTCAAAAAAGTCAGGCCAAAGAGCCCCAAGAGTACCGCATAAAAAAAGCTGCGCCCTTTGTGGGAGTCGCCAGATATAAACCCATGCACAGATGGGATCATCAGCATCACAATTAAGAGTGTTGGAATTGAGATTGCCAGCGGCAATTTCTGAAAACGCGTCCACATGGTTAAAAGAAATCTATCGTAACTTGCAGCAAACGCTCCACTTCGCTCACATCGGCAGAAAGGGCGAATAAGACCACATGGTCGCCCTCATCAATACGCAGCCTGCCAGAAGGCTTTAGGATTTTATCGCCCTTGCGTACCGCGCCGAGCAACACGCCCTCGGGAAATTCAATATCTCGGATATTCTGTCCCGCGATAGAAGAGGTCGATAAGACCTGCGCTTCAATGACTTCCGCTTCCGCATCACCGATGGAATAGACACCCCGCACCCGCCCATGGCGAATATGGCGCAAAATAGAGGATACGGTCGTCGCTCGAGGGTTCACATGCGCATCAATTCCCATCGCGCGCAGCAAAGGCTCCATAGATGGATCGTTAATCAAACAGATCGCCAGCGGACAGCCCATGGATTTGGCTCGAATGGCTGCGAGAAGATTGGTTTTGTCATCATCGGTCACTGCCAAGATCGCATCGCTGCGCTCAATATTGGCCTCAGATAGCATGTCTGCATCCAAGCCATCCCCATGAAGCACGATAGTCTTTTCTAACAGTTCTGCGGCTTGTTCTGCGGAAAAGCGATCTTTCTCAATCACTTTTGCCCGAATGCGGCTGCTGCGGTTTTCCAAGTTCTTAGCAACGGCAAATCCGACATTGCCACCGCCCACGATGACGACACGGTCTTGCACATGGGCGGTTTTTCCAAAAACCTCCAGCGCCCGCTGCACATCATGTTTTTGCACAAAGATGTAGCAAGAATCTCCGGTAAAGAGTTGGTCACCAGAGCTCGGAACAAATAAGGTGCCATCACGCCGAATGGCCACCACCACAGCCGAGAGAGTTGAAAAGAGGTCAGACAACTGCCGCAAAGGCGTGTTGAGGACGGGACATCTGTCATCCAAGGTGATGCCAAGCAATTGCACATCACCGTTGAAGAAGAATTCAGTTTCAAAGGCAGCAGGCGTTTGCAATCGGCGCAATGCAGCCTCGGAGACCTCCTTCTCAGGGCTGATGACCACATCAATCGGCAGGTGGTCGCGGCGATATAGATCCGCATAAATTGCATCTAAATAGCTCTGCGACCGCAGACGCGCAATTTTGCGCGGGATATTGAAGACCGAATGGGCCACCTGGCAGGTCACCATATTGACCTCATCAGAATGGGTGGCCGCGATAACCATATCGGCATCCTCTGCGCCGGCACGCGCCAAAATATCTGGATAGCTGGCAAAGCCGACAATGCCCTGCACATCCAAAGTATCCGTCGCACGGCGCACGAGATCAGAGTTGCGATCAACAACTGTCACGTCGTTTTTTTCATTGGCGAGATGACGCGCGATTTGCCAGCCAACCTGACCAGCTCCGCATATAATCACTTTCATGGGTGGTGCCCCCTTGAAATCAGACGAACTCTGCCCGCCGGTGTGTCAGACCGCATGCAGAAGGTCAATTCTTTCCTTCACTCCGCCTCAAGCTGCGCAAGCCGCCCGCCGCTGCGATTTGAGGTCACGACGCCGAGTGATTTGAGCTTACGGTGTAGCGCAGAACGCTCCATCCCAACAAAACTGGCCGTGCGGCTGATATTGCCACCAAAGCGGTTGATTTGGGTCAAAAGATATTCCCGCTCAAACAGCTCGCGCGCCTCCCGCAACGAATAGGTCGCAACATTGCCCGAAATCACAATCTGGCCATCCCGGCTGTCGCCCACCCCTGTGTCACTGGGCAACTCTTCGGGCTCAATATCTCCTGAGGCCGGACCCATAATCAAAACGCGCTCCATTAGGTTTTTAAGCTGTCGAATATTTCCGGGCCAAATCATGCTTTCTAAAGTCGTGGCCGCGTCTTCGCTCAAGCTGCGACTTGGCAGGCCAAGCTTTTCGTGAAATTCGACCAAAAAATATTCCGCCAGAACGGAGATATCTTCGCGGCGTTCCTCTAAGCTGGGCACGGCAATGGGCACCACTTTGAGGCGGTGATATAATTCTTCGCGAAATGCGCCGCGCTCAATCTCATAAGGCAAATCTTTCGCCGTGGCAGAAATGACGCGGATGTCGACCTTCTGTGGGGCGGTGCCATCCACCCGCGTGAAGCTTTGGTCCACCAAAACCCGCAAAAGCCGCGCTTGCACCGCCAGCGGCAAATCTGCGACTTCGTCAAAAAATAAAATGCCGTTATGTGCCGATTCCAACAGGCCGATTTGGTGCAGCCGACCGTTCACCTCAACGCCAAAAAGCTTTGCATCTGCCGTCTCAGCATCCAAAGACGCACAGTTGACCACGACCATCGGCGTCGTGCACCTGTTGGAATTGACGTGAATATAGCGCGCCGCTGTCTCCTTGCCGACGCCCGATGGACCGGTCAACAAAACCCGCCCATTTGACTTTGTCACCTTGTCGAGATTGCTTTTCAAGGTTTTGAAAACTGCACTTTGCCCAATAAGCTCCAAGGGGTGCTGATATTGGCTGCGAAGCGCTGTGTTTTCGCTTCGCAAATTGGCCACTTCCATCGCCCGGCGAATAACGACGATCAATTGATCAATGTTAAAGGGTTTCTCAATGAAGTCGAAGGCGCCTTGCTTGATAGCCGCGACCGCAATTTCTATGTTCCCATGACCGGAAATAATCACCACCGGGATGTCAGGATAATTTGATTTCACCGACTTTAAAATATCGATCCCATCCATCGCGCTGTCTTTTAGCCAGATGTCGAGGATCAACATGGCCGGACGCTGATCCGCGATCAGACGCATGGCCGCATCCGAGGTGCCTGCGAGCCGCGTATTATAGCCCTCATCAATCAATATTTCGGAGATCAACTCGCGGATATCGCGCTCGTCATCAATAATCAAAATATCTGTCATGCTGGTATTCCTAGATCAATTTTCTGTGCAGCGCTATCGGCCAGACGCGGTAGTTTAATAACAGCTTTGGCGCCAGGCCGCGCCTCTTCGTCAAAGGCCTCCGCATCGGTAAGCGCAAATGTGCCGCCATGTTCTTCAATGGTTTTCACGACAATCGAGAGGCCAAGGCCCGTCCCGGAGACCCGATTGGTCACATAGGGCTCTAAAAGACGCGCGCGATCTTCAGGCAAACCGGTGCCATTGTCGGATATTTCCACCACGACCGACCGATCTGTCTGCGTCGCTGAAATACGCACTTCCCCCCGGTGATCTGGCTGCTGCGCCTTGCGATCACCGATAGATTCGCCGGCGTTCTTCAACAAATTGGTGACAGCCCGGCCAATCATCGAGGCATCCGCATCAATCCAAAGCGTTTCATCGGGCAAATCCAATGTGAATTTCACATCTGGCTGCCCGCTTTCTTGCAACAAAACCGTCCCGCGAAGAAAGTCACCAAAATCCGTTGGGCGGCAATCTGGTTCTGGCATGCGCGCGAATTGCGAAAACTCATCAACAATTCGGCTCAGCTCATCGGTTTGGCGCACAATGACATCGGTCATACGTTCCAGCTGGTCTGAACCTCCACCAACTTGTGGCGCAAATTTGCGTTTTATGCGTTCCGCAGACAGGCGGATCGGCGTCAAAGGGTTCTTAATCTCATGGGCAATCCGCCGGGCAACATCGCCCCAAGCCGCCATGCGTTGCGCGCTCACCAGGTCGGTGACATCTTCCAGAGCAATCACATAGCCCTCCGCATCGGACATTTCATCGGACCGGCGGGCAATGCGCACCAAAAGGCTCTCTAGCTTGCCCCGGCGCACCACCCGCACTTCACGCTGTGCCACATCGGAAAGGCTGGAGCAAAAATCTGTAAACATGCCCGCCAATTCTGGCACCGCCTCCGCCAAGGCGCGCGGCTCGGCAGATTCCGGCAGATCCAATACCCGTTGGGCAGATTTGTTCAAAAACGTAATATTGCCCGATTGATCTAGTCCAATAACGCCCGAGGTCACAGAGGCCAGAACAGAGTCAAAAAGCCTGCGGCGGCGCTCTGCTTGATCTGCGCTCTTTATTAAAGTGTCACGCTGACCTTTCAAACGATGGGTCATTTGATTGAAGTAACGCGCCAGCATCGCGATTTCATCATCACCCTTGATATTTTCAATCTGTGCATCCAGATCCCCGGCCCCCACCTTCTGCGCGGCTGCTGCCATTCGCCCCACGGGACTTGCCAATCTTTCCGCGAACCAAAGCCCGAGCCAGGTCGCTGTCAAAATCAAAATCACCGCAAAGGCAAGATACAGCAGGCCAAAGTCAAACAAGAGCCGTCCACGCTCCGATTCGAGCTGATTATAGTAGCGCGCGGTTTCGGTGGTCTCTTCGAGCAAAGCCAAAAGAGACCCCTCTACACTGCGTGTGAGATAGAGGTAGTGATTGGTGTAGCTTTGCAATCGGATGAGCGCACGCATCTCATTGCTTGCCCAATCCGTTATAATCACCGGCTCTGGACCATCGGCGGCTATAATTTGCGCCTCGCTTGGCTGTTCGTAATCAAATAAATAGGAGGACGGGCCGCGTAGACGCAACTCTCCCAGATTATTGATAATGTATATTTCTTTAAAGCCTCGCTCAAACTGGGTCTGAAGACGGGTTAGCAAAGGGCTGAGCTGGCTGTCCATATCCATGCTGCTAGAGAAAAACTCGTTCTGGTTCATTGAATTCAGACGTTGCGCAAAAATCTGCGCATCCGAAATGACCCCGTTGCGTGTCTGGGTCTCATAGGCTTGCGCCGCGCTTAAAGAGGCTCCCACCGCATTGCGCACCCTTTCAGAAAACCACCCTTCCAAGGCTTGATTGACCGAAAGCACCGCAAATATCGCAACCAAAATAGTGGGAAATAAGGCAATCACACCGAAGGCTGTCGTGAGGCGGAAATGCAACCGTGAGCCTGCCGATTGCGCCCGGCGGGCCGCGGCCAGCTGGACAATTCGCCGGATGAGCAGGGTTGTGATAAACAAAATATAAACAAAATCTGCGGTCAAAATAAACCGCAGCGAGGCTCGCCCGCCTTTAATCGGCTGCATGGCATAGAAGGTGAGAAACACCAACAACGGCCCGGTCACCACCAACACAAAGGTCAAGTTTGAGTTGACCTGCGGGTTTGCGCGCAGATCGGCAATTTTGTCTAATAGAGAACTGACAAGCCCTTGGCGCATTTCAGCTGACCCTTTTGATGACCATGCGCTGCACGCACTTCGGAAAAGTGCCAAAATACCACGCCTGTTGCGCTTTTACATCATTTTGCGCCGGCGTGTCACGACAATTTCAAGGTCACTGATCTTTTTTCGCAGGGTATTGCGATTGATGCCGAGCAAATCTGCACATTTGGCCTGATTGCCAGAGGTTGCTGCCAGTGAAATCTCAATCAAAGGCACTTCAATTTCGCGCAAAATTCTTTGATAGACCCCGTCCGGCGGCAGGTTGGCGCCGTGAAGGTCAAAATAGCGCTGCACATGCAGTCCGACAGATTCGGCCAGGCTTTCTGAGGGTAACAATGCGCTCATCGCATTGCTCGGCCCTGCTTTTTTCAAAACCTCTTTTACAGCATTGCCATCGAGAAAGCTGTTTGGCGATTCCATCATCAGTTGACCGACGACATTCTGCAATTGCCGTACGTTGCCCGGCCAGTTGTAATCGCGCAGCGCCGCGACGCCTGCCGGGCTGAGCTCAAACTTGATATCGGACTGCAACATTGCAATGAAATGCTGTGCCAAGACTGAAATATCCTCTACCCGCTCACGCAGGGCTGGCACGGTCAGCTGAAGGCTCGACAGGCGAAAAAACAAATCATTTCGGAAATTTCCATTTTGGACATCTGCCAAAATATTGGGGGCAGCCGTCGACACCAACCGCAAGTTCTGATCCCCCGGTTCCCCCAAAATATGCAGCAATCTCAACTGGGCCGCAGGGCTCAGGTCGCTCACCCCATCCAAAATCAACGTCCCAGAGCCGCAGCGCATGAGCGCATCGCGAATGGTCGATTGGCTTTCCATCATCTCAGGATGCAAAACCACCATTGGTTGATCGGCGCGTTTTGAAAACTTATGCAAACTTGAGGCAATCAAGGATTTCCCCGTACCGGCCTCACCCAGCACAAGAACAGGCGCAGGCGCATTCATTGCGCGGGCGATCAGGCGATAAAGCGTTTGCATCGCCGCCGATTGACCCACCAGCGGAATATCCGAATCCTGCGCTTCGGTCATCTGCGCTATGGCTTGCGGCGGGTGGCGGCGCTCCAATGCTTTGGCCGCACGATGCATCAATTCGGGCAAGTCGAAGGGTTTGGGCAGGTAGTCAAAGGCTTTGGCCTCATTGGCGCGTATCGCGGTCACAATTGTATTTTGAGCAGAGATAATAATGACCGGAAGATTGGGGCGTAGCTTTGTGATTTTCGGCAGGTTCTCAAGACCGTTGCCATCTGGCATGACCACATCAGATACCACCAAATCACCTTTGCCATCCTCGACCCAGCGCATCAAGGTGATCAGCGAGGAAGTCGCGTGCACTTTACATCCAGCGCGTGTGAAGGCCTGAGTTAAGACCGTTCGAATCGTTCGGTCGTCATCGGCGATTAGAACCGTTCCATCCATAGCGTTAACTCCTACTCTCGTTATGTACCGACAATGATACTCTGAAATTCGTATGGCCTGGCTGTGATGCAACGCTGATCCAAGCGCGATGCTGAGCGATGATTTTAGACACCAGGGCCAATCCGAGCCCCTTGCCATTGTTTTTGGTGGTGACAAACGGATCAAAAACATGGTTTGCGAGCGCCGTCGGCAGGCCCGGACCGTTGTCTATAACCTCCACATGCAGCGGCAAGCGCCGTCCCGCACCATCCGGCAGAGGCAGCCGCAAGCTGGGATCATAAAAGGTTCGAATGGTCACTTTGCCCTCTGAGCCCAAGGCTTCACAGGCATTTTTAACCAAGTTTAGGAAGACCTGAACCATTTGATCCGCATCAGCCCAAACCTCAGGCAAAGACGGATCATAGGTCTTTTGAATTTGGATCTCACCGGCAAATCCGAAGACCGCCGAACGCGCAGCGCGATCCAGCACGTCATGGATATTTACAAAGGCACAATTTGGTGGCGTGACATCGCCAAATTGCTCCATCTGATCGAGAAGGCTGACGATACGTTTGCTTTCCTCAACAATCAGATCGGTCATTTCAAGGTCTTCAGCAGGCAGGGACAGCGATAAAAATTGCGCCGCACCCGTGATACCAGCCAGGGGGTTTTTGATCTCATGGGCCAGCATTTCGGCCATACCAATGGCAGAATGCGCTGCAGAAAGCGGCGCGCTTTCGGCAAAACCACTTCCAAGGGTTTCATGAGCAATCAGCAAAATCATGATCTGCTCCTCTGCCCCTATCATCGGACAGAGGTGGACCGCACAGCTGCGTGGCTCCGTTGCTCGGCCATGAGTTGTGATTTGCGAAATCACAATGGGGCGCGCGGTGGCGCGGGCCCGCTCCAAACCTGCTGGCAAAAGCTCTTCGCCCCGCAGGTAATTCCAAACAGGTTGACCTAAAATAACCTTAGCCGAAATCCCCAGAAACTGTTCGGCGGCCAGGTTCAATTCTTGCACATTATCATCTCCCGTCACCAGCAAGGCGGGGATCGGCAGCTGTGACCAAAGGTCTTGGTAGAGGCTCACGCCGCCACACCTGCTGTGGAAGGAGCCTCGACAGCGCGCCAGATCAGCTCATGAATTTCAGACAGATCAAAAGATCTCAATAGCGATTGGCGCAGCTCAGGGGCCACCTGCAAACCATCTAAATACCAACCCAAATGCTTGCGCGCATTTTTGAGCCCGAGGGTGCCTCCGTAGAAATCAACAATGTCTTGGTGATGCTGCAAAATTAAATGGGCGAGCGCAGCGCCCTTGGGTATCTTAGGGGCCGGAGTGCCATAAAGCGCAGAGGATATTTCCGCCAATCGCCAAGGCGCGCCCTGGGCTCCGCGCCCCACCATGACCCCATCAGCCCCCGATTGCTGTAACGCTTGGCGCGCCGAGGTCACATCCACAATATCGCCATTGGCAATCACGGGAATGGAAACAGCGCGTTTCACCCGTCCAATCGCCTGCCAGTCAGCTGCGCCTTTGTAAAATTGGCAGCGCGTGCGCCCATGGACCGCAACCATTCTCACACCCGCAGACTCCGCCCGTTTGGCTATCAAAGGGGCGTTGAGACTGCTGTCATCCCAACCCAGGCGCATCTTCAAAGTGACATCCAGCGATGTGGCCTGCACGACCGCCTCAACCAACTGCAATGCAAAATCTGGCGTGCGCATGAGCGCAGAGCCCGATTGGCCGCTGGTGACTTTTTTTGCAGGGCATCCCATGTTGATGTCGATGATTTTTGCGCCATTGGCCTCAATCATCCGAGCCGCTTCCGCCATCCAATAAGCGTCACACCCGGCGATTTGCACCGAGGTGCTGTCAATGCCAAAACCCAGCTCCGCTCGCTCGCGCACCCCAGGCTTTTTTTGCGCCATCTCATGGCTTGCCACCATTTCAGACACGACAAGACCGGCCCCAAAAGATTGAACCAAATTGCGAAACGGCACATCGGTGATCCCGGCTAAAGGGGCCAATAGTACCGGCGGAAAGATGGTTTGATTTCCCAAAACGAAGGTCACGGTTTCAACTCCACAGGTGATACTAACTCACACGATCTGACCCGCGGGCCACAAGCCCTTCATTGCGTTACATCCGCATTTTTATACATTTGCACAAAAAATGAGCAAAACTCCAGCCAAAACCAAGGATTGCATGCAGAATATCAAAAGATATAAGCACAGCCTATGATAGACGCATCCAAAACCATCGCGATTGTGCTGGCGGCCGGTCGCGGCACGCGGGCCGGCGGCATCCAGCCGAAGCAATGGCAGCTTCTTCTCGGCAAGCCACTTTTGGCGTGGTCTGTTGAAGCCTTCATGTCACATGATGACATTGACGCGGTTGTGGTGGTGCATCACCCTGAGGATCAAGACCTGATCTCGCAAGTGCCAGCGGCGGCGCGCTGCGTTGAGGGCGGCACGAACCGCGATGATTCTGTGCGCTGCGCTCTTGAGGCGCTCAAAGATCAGGCACCGGATTATGTGTTGATCCACGATGCAGCCCGCCCATGCCTGACCCAATCTTTGATCTCCAGCTGTATCGAAGCCATGCGAAGCCATGGCGCGGCCTCGCCAGCTGTGGCGGTGCAAGACACGCTTTGGCGCTGTGGTGACACAGTGGAGACGATCGTCGATCGCAGCGGCCTGTGGCGGGCACAAACGCCGCAATGTTTTTCCTATCCGCTCATTTGTGCGGCCCATGCCGCCGCAACAGCTCAGGCGACGGATGATGTGCAAGTTGTCCGCGCAATGGGACATTCGGTTGCCATTGTCGCTGGAGATGCCGATAATCTGAAAGTAACAGTGCCCGATGATTTCGGTCGGGCGGAACGAATTTTGCGAGGCCGCATGAAACTACGCTTGGGCAACGGGTTTGACGTCCATAAATTTGGACCGGGGACACAGATCACACTCTGCGGCATCACCCTGCCCCATAAATTTGGTCTGCTCGGCCATTCCGATGCAGATGTTGGCATGCATGCGGTCACTGACGCCATTTATGGCGCCTTGGCACAGGGGGATATCGGTCAACATTTCCCTCCCTCCGATCCGCAATGGAAAGGCGCCCCATCAGATATTTTCCTCAAGCATGCGGTGCAACTGGCCAAAGAGCTCGGCTTTCGAATTGAAAACGTCGATTGCACCCTAATTTGCGAGTTTCCCAAAATTGGCCCCCATGCCCAAAAGATGCGGGCGCGGATGGCGCAGATCATGGATCTAGACCGCGATCAAATATCCATCAAAGCCACCACGTCAGAAACCCTTGGGTTCACAGGGCGCGAAGAGGGCATTGCCGCGATGGCCACTGCGGCATTGGTGAGCCCATGAGCCATGCAATCGCCACCTTTTTCTACATCGGGCATTTGCGCCCGGCTCCGGGCAGTTGGGGCAGCTTGGCAGCATTGATTTGCGGTGCCGGTTTGATCTATGGCGCGGGGCTCATTGGGCTATGCGCTGGTATCTTTCTCGCCTGCTTTCTGGGCTATTGGGCTACGGCGCGCGAGACCGCTGGCAAGAGCGACCATGATCCTTCGGAAATTGTCATTGACGAGGTGGCCGGGCAATGGATTGCTTTGCTGCCACTGGCGATTTGGCCCCTGCCCTTTGACAGTGCGGCCTTCTACTATCTCTTCGGCTTTGCTGCCTTTCGCCTGTTTGATATCACAAAACCCGGTCTGATCGGATGGGCCGATCGTCTCATCGGCCCCTTGGGGGTGATGCTCGACGATGTGATTGCCGGAGTGATGGCCGCGGCGGCAATGGGTCTTGTTATGGTGATGCAGTGAGCCGTGTCGCCGAAGAAATCATGCGCAGGGCCAAGGCTCTTGGGCTCAAAATCACCTGTGCGGAAAGCTGCACCGGCGGGATGATTAGCGCCGCTTTAACAGATATTGCGGGCAGTTCAGCCATTTTCGAAAATGGCTTTGTCACCTATTCCAATGGAGCAAAGCAAAAGATGCTTGGGGTGAGCCAGAAGACCCTTGCCGATTACGGAGCCGTCTCCGAAGCGGTGGCGCGCGAGATGGCCGAGGGCGCTCTGCGTCAGGCACAGGCAGATCTTGCCATCTCCGTCAGCGGCATCGCCGGGCCAGGTGGCTCTGAATTTAAGCCCGAAGGCCGGGTCTGTTTTGCCCTGGCCTGCGCGCAAGGCACTCAGAGCGAAACCCAGGAGTTTGGCGCCTTGGGCCGCCCTGCCGTTCGCCAAGCAGCTTTAGATCATGCCTTAAACTTAATCCGTGTGCATCTCAATTCAGCCCATTGATTGAACCGGGCGCTTAATTTTCGCCTAATAATTATGCAAACCCTGAATATGCCCAGAAAATCATCGGGCAGCTCGGCATCACGCTTTTAATCACCGGCGCTTTTGGTTGAGAAGGCCTGAGGGTGATTTAGGAGATGACTATGAACGCTGCCGATACCGCTTGGATTATTGTTGCCACTGCTTTGGTGCTTTTCATGACACTGCCGGGACTGGCTCTGTTTTACGGCGGGCTGGTGCGCGCGCGCAATGTGCTCAGCGTGTTTATGCAATGTTTCGGCATTGCATGCCTAATGAGTGTGCTGTGGCTCGCCTTTGGCTACTCCATCGCCTTTGGCACAGGCACGACCGGCTATTGGGGCGGTCTGGGCCATATGTTTCTAAGCGGCGTTGATGCCACCACAGTGCGCGATGGCACGACCTTGCCGGAGGTGCTTTTCTTTGCCTTTCAAATGACTTTCGCCATCATCACACCGGCCTTGATCGTCGGTGCCTATGTGGAGCGGATTGGCTTTGGTTTTGTGATGACATTTTCCGGCCTTTGGATGCTGTTATGCTACGCTCCTGTTGTTCATTGGGTCTGGGGCGGCGGGTTCTTGGCCGATGGTGGTCTGTTTGGAGCCACCGGATTAAAAGATTTTGCCGGCGGTGTCGTGGTGCATGAAACGGCTGGTCTGGCGGCATTGGTCATTGCAGTGATGCTTGGCGCAAGACGCAATACCACCACCCCGCCGCACAATCCGGGCTTTGTGATGCTCGGAGCTGCGATGCTTTGGGTTGGATGGTTCGGTTTCAACGGCGGATCACAACTGGCGTCAGATGGCGGCGCTGCGATGGCATTGACGGTGACGCATATTTCTGCGGCAGCAGCCTCGCTCACATGGGCTCTCTGGGAGCGGATTAAATATGGCAAAGCCTCGCTCGTAGGCATGGTCACCGGCACGATTGCAGGCCTGGCCTCGATCACACCGGCATCTGGATTTGTTGGCCCGGTCGAAGCGCTCATCATCGGCTCTGTCGCCGGCATTCTGTGCCAAGAAGCGGTAAATCTGGTGCGCAACAGCCTGAAAATTGATGACACATTGGATGTTTTCGCCGTGCATGGCGTTGGCGGAATTTTTGGAACCATTATGATCGCCGTCTTTGGAGCGGGCACATGGGTCGCGCAAATCGGCAGTCTTGTGATTGTTGGTATCTTCACGATTGTTGTGACCGTCGTTTTGGTTAAGCTGGTGTCGCTCGTCACGCCGCTGCGCGTCAGTGAAGAGGACGAATACACCGGGCTGGATCTGTCGGCCCACGGCGAGCGCGCCTATGATCACACTTCGTAAAATCAAAGGTAACTTCGTCAAAGGTAACTTTTTGAAAAGGCTCCCATCTGGGGGCCTTTTTTATGGCGTGGTTGGGCCGTAAAGCGCATCCGCTCGGGCCTCAAACGCCCGCACGATCCGCAGCATGGCCTCGTTAAAGACCAAACCGATAACACCCTGTAATATGGCGTTTTTGAACTCAAAATCCACAAAAAATGTCACTGCGCAGCCGTCGGGCGCCTCTTCAAACTTCCAGGTTGATTTCATATATTTGAATGGCCCGTCGAGATATTGGGTGTCGATAAATTTCTCATCGGGATGCAAGATCACCTGACTGCCGAAACGCTCGCGAAACACTTTAAACGAAATGACCAAATCTGCGGCCATGATCTGCCGCGATCCCTCTTCGGTCACAGATTTCACCCGCGCCGCGGCGCACCAAGGCAAAAACTCCGGGTATGCGGCCACATCTGCAACCAAATCATACATACGCTGGGCCGAATATGGCAAAATTTTTGTTTCATTGTGCGTTGGCATTGTGTTTCTCGCTGACTCTGAGCGCAAGATGTCCTAGAAAGCCAAGGAAAGTTCAAGAGGGTACTATGTCGCAAAAACCTTACGTCATCGACAATATGATTTCCGCCAAGTCTATCGCGGCCAGAATAGAGCAATTGGCCGAAGAAATTGAACGAGAATTCGCAGATACCGATAAACTCGTGGTGGTCGGGCTTTTGCGGGGCTCGTTTGTTTTTATCGCAGATTTGGTGCGTGAGATTAACCTGCCGATTGAGGTCGATTTTCTGGAGGTCAGCAGCTATGGCGACGCTATGGAAAGCTCGCGCGAAGTGCGAATTTTGAAGGATCTGCGGGGCACCATCGAAAATCGTGATGTGCTGATCGTCGAGGACATCGTCGACACCGGTTACACAATGAAGAATGTCACCGAGCATATTTTGCGCCGTCAACCCAAACGCATGCGCACCATCGCCTTACTCGACAAGCCCTCACGGCGGGAAGTTAACATCAAGACAGACTTCTTAGGCTTTGAAATTCCTGATGAGTTTGTGGTAGGCTATGGTATTGATTTTGCCCAACGCAACCGCAACCTCCCCTTTATTGGAAAAGTCCGTTTCACATGAACCCAAGATTTTTTTTGAAAATGGCGCAGATCGCCCGCCGACCGCCATCGAAGAAAACTGTTATATTGTGGATCACCGTCGTGACCATCGCTTTAATTCTATTTGGCATCGAGCGATTGATCGGCTGGCCAGATTGGCTGACAGTCAATTCCCATCGCGGAGGTATCGGGTTTTAACATATCCGAGCGGGTCTATCCCTGCGCGGCTTGTCGAGCCTTTTGCATTTTCGCAAAATCATCACCGGCGTGATAAGAACTGCGGGTCAACGGTGTGGCTGAGACCATCAAGAATCCCTTGCCCTTGGCCGCTTTTTCATAGCTGGCGAATTCTTCCGGTGTGACAAATCGGTCAACCCGGTGGTGTTTGAGCGTTGGTTGGAGATATTGGCCGATGGTGATAAAATCCACATTGGCCGCGCGCATATCATCCATCACCTGATGCACCGCTTGGCGATCCTCGCCCAAACCAACCATAATGCCTGATTTTGTAAACATCGTGGGATCAAGTTCCTTGACCCGCTGCAGCAAACGCAGCGAATGAAAATACCGCGCGCCGGGGCGCACTTCGGGATACAGACCCGGAACGGTTTCCAGATTGTGGTTAAACACATCGGGTTTCGCGGCAACCACCTCCTCCAGGGCGTCAGGGGCGCAACGAATAAAATCAGGGGTCAAAATTTCAATGGTTGTGCTGGGCGATTGCTTGCGAATTGCGCGAATGGTTTGAGCAAAATGCGCCGCGCCGCCATCTTCGATATCATCGCGATCCACCGAGGTCACAACGACATGGTTTAGATCCAACTTTTTAACGGCATCTGCCACCCGGCCCGGCTCGAACACATCCAAATCTTCTGGTGGTTTCCCGGTGGCAATATTGCAAAAAGTACAGGCCCTTGTGCACACTTCCCCCATGATCATCATCGTCGCATGACCTTGATTCCAGCATTCCCCCACATTTGGGCAGCCGGCCTCTTCACAGACGGTCACAAGCTTATGCTCACGCATAATTTTGCGTGTCTTTTGATAGCCTTGTCCCACAGGGGCTTTAACGCGAATCCACGCCGGTTTTTTCGGCTGCGGATTGTCCGGCCGTTTGGCTTTTTCAGGATGGCGTTGCTCGGGAATTTTTAAATCGCGCATATCAGAGGTCCTTAGTTGCCACAAACTAACACAACCGGCGTAAACAGCCACCCCCGAGTTGGGAATATCCGATATGCGCTGATGCGTTAACCGACCAAAGGCGCAGAGGCTTGTGTGTCTTCGTAATGGCGCGCCAGCCTTTGCAAAGCGATGCGCAAAACGATTTTACCAGAGCGCGCTGACCAGCCCATAGTCTGCTCCACCGCCTCAAGCCCCTCGAGCCGGCAACAACACCGCAGCGCCACATCGCCAAGACCGGGGCCCAGATCCACCAAAGCGGCGCGTGCACGATATAGGGCTGAGGTCGCGGGCGCCTCTGGCTGTCGCTGTAAGCCTGAGCGAATGGCACCCAGCCAATCAATAGGCGCATTGCTTTCAAGCAGCGCCAATTCATAATCCTCGCGCAGCCGCTCTGCCTGTTTTACAAGCCTTCGCGAAATATAGGGCTCGCCATCTTTATTGCGACGACGCGCCAAAGCATGCACCGGGCTGATCGCTTGGCCGTAGCGCAATCGCCCGCGGCTGACGGGATCAGACGAGCGGCCCTCGCCGCTTTCAACCTTGTTGGAGTCACTGTCCTCAATTCTTGCGAGAAGTTTGAGACCGGCCTCTGTGAGCTGAAAGCGCATGATCCTTGCTTGTGGATCGTCACATTTGAGCCAATCTTGCATGGTCATAGCCATGACCTGCGCCCGGTCCAACGTGCCCAATTTCTCAACCTGCCCCGCGACGGCCTCGCGGACTATGACCGCCAGTTCAAGTCCCTGCGCCAATGCCAAGACGGTATTTTTTCGGGCCAAATATCGCAAGGCCGTGATGCTCGGCGCGTCCAGCGAAGCGGGGTAGCACAGCGGATTGGGGTCAGGATTGTGAAAGCTCATTGGTTTATCCTCCAGGCGCCGGGGCGCTGATTCCAAGCAGTATTTGCTCAATTCTTGGACCGCGCGATCGATAAGAGGATCATCACGCAATGTCTCAATCTTGCGGACAGAGCGCGACACCGTTGACGGGTGAACACCAGAATACCGAGCCAAACTGCGAATAGAATGTCCATGCTCTGTATGGGCCAGATACAGCTTGACCGCATGAGGCATCCAGACAGGCATTTTCGAATGTGGCACGCCGCCTCGACTGTTGGAAAAGTCAAATTGTGAGATACGCACTCCAGACACCAATCTATTCACAGGTTGCATTAGTATTATGGTAATAATTATTACGCGTCGGTTAATTCGCTCTAAGCTTCGAAGAATGAGGGGTAAAACTAGCCGATCTATGAATTGACCGAACGCCAAATGTCGCGAGACGCAACACCCTTTGCACCTATGCCAGCCTGTGAGTCGATTCTCACAATGGAGGTGCGTGATGCGACACATTGAACTTAGATTGAACACTCTCAAGCGTCCCAAGCTCATATTGGAGGCTGCGCGCAATGGGCTGGCCGGCTATGACCCCGGCCGTCATCTGCCAGCGCTCATAGGCAGATCGCTTCACCGAAGCAAAATTGGCCAACTCGACTGCTTACTGGATATGGAGGAGACCTATAACCGATTGCGCAAAGAAAAGCGCGCTGAGTATTCCCCAGCGCGCCACATCCGATATCTAATTGCCATAATAGCAGAATATACCAACCTCAAAAAAACCAAAGATCAAAGGCCAATGCCGTAGACAAATGCCCTAGACAAAAGCGTCGGGCATCGCAGCTTTTTTGTCAGCCACATATTTCTCAAGCGCCGCCAAAATCTCAGGATCGAGCGGCGGTTGCTGATAACTGGCCAGTTGATAGGCCACGCGGTCTGCGGCCAAGGCATAGGTGTCACGCGCGCCCTCTTCGTACCAGGTCTCAAAGGGCTTATAGTCAAACAGATTTGACCGCCAAAACGCAGATTTGAAGTTCCTTTGCGTGTGGTCGCAGCCAAGATAATGGCCGCTGGGTCCAACCTCTCGGATGGCATCCATCGCTTGGCCGTTTTCATCGGCTGAGACCCCAAGTCCCATTTTCTGCAAAGTGCCGAGGTGGTCGGCATCCATGATGAATTTCTCAAAGGACGCCACCAGCCCGCCTTCCAGCCAGCCGCAGGAGTGCAGCATGAAGTTCACCCCACCCAAGAGCGCTGCGTTGAGCGTATTGGCAGTCTCGTAAGCGGCCTGCGCGTCGGGCAGTTTCGAGCCGCAAAGCCCGCCGCCGGAGCGAAACGGCAAGTTCATCCGGCGGGCCAACTGCCCGGCTCCGTAGAGAATTTGGCTGGCTTCTGGCGTTCCGAAAGTCGGCGCGCCAGAGTTCATATCAATGGAGGTCACGAATGTGCCAAAAATGACAGGCGCACCGGGCTTGATGATTTGACTATAGGCAATACCGGCCAAAACTTCCGCCAAAACCTGGGTCAATGTCCCCACAACCGACACAGGCGCCATGGCGCCCCCCACGATAAAGGGTGAAATGATGCTGGCTTGGTTGTTGGAGGCAAAAACCTCTAAGGCCCCCATCATGATGCTGTCGAACGTGAGCGGGCTGTTGATATTGATCAGCGAGGTCATCACGGTGTTGTTTTGGACGAAATCTTTGCCAAACAAAATTTCGCACATATCGACCGAATCCTGCGCGCGGCTGGGTTCGGTCACAGAGCCCATGAACGGCTTGTCGCTATAGACCATATGGGCCAAAAGCATGTCCAAATGGCGCTTGTTGACCGGCACATCTGTTGGCTCGCAGACGGTCCCGCCAGAATGGTGCAGATATTTCGACATATAGCCCAATTTCACAAATTTTTGAAAATCAGCCAAAGTCGCATAACGGCGACCGCCGTCCCGGTCGCGCACGAAAGGCGGTCCATAGACCGGCGCAGTGACCAGGGATTTGCCACCAATTTCGACACTCCGCTCAGGGTTGCGCGCGTGTTGCACAAACTTAGATGGCGCCGTTTTGCACAGCTCGCGCGCAAGGCCGCGTGGGATCCTGACACGCTCGCCCTCAATAATTGCCCCAACCGAGCGCCAACGCTCTAAAGCGACCGGGCTGTCTACGAAGTTCACGCCGATTTCCTCGAGTACAGTTTCCGCATTATACTCAATTATTTCGAGTGTCGCCTCGTCCAAGAATTCGTACAGAGGAATATTACGCTCAATATAGCGCTCTGTTTCGACGCTCACCGCTGTGCGTTCGGCTCGGCGGGCGGCACCACCGCCGCTGCGGGATCTACGCGCTCGTGTCTCGGACATTTTGAAACCTCAAATTTAAGTGTTATGACGCTTCTAGGCATTTCTTCGGCCACACGACGTTAAATTCCGCCACTTCGGACGGGAAAACGACATAAGGCGTAAAATCTTCTCTTTCCTTGGGTTGAACCTTTTTAACGGTCAGAATATCGGGGGCTATGGAACATATGCATCAAAAATTACTTATCATCGACTTTGGCAGTCAGGTTACGCAACTCATCGCACGGCGTTTGCGCGAGCTTAATGTCTATTGCGAAATTCATCCGTTTCAGAATGTAACAGAAGAGTTTTTGACGCAGTTTGCGCCGAAGGCTGTGATCTTGTCGGGTGGGCCGGCCTCGGTGATTGACGAAGGCTCTCCGCGCCCTCCAATGGCTGTATTTGAGATGGGTATTCCGGTTTTAGGAATTTGTTATGGCCAACAGGTGATGATGCACTGCCTGGGCGGCAAAGTGGAACGCGGTCATGGGACAGCCGAATTTGGTCGCGCCTATGTGAGCCCAAAGGCCTCATTGGGCCTGCTGGACGGCTGGTTTGAAGGCGGCGATGAGCAGGTCTGGATGAGCCACGGCGATCATGTCAGCGCCATCGCGCCGGGGTTCGAGGTTTACGGAACCTCGCCCAATGCGCCATTCGCTGTCACAGCGGACCCGGCCCGCGAATTCTATGCTGTTCAATTTCATCCAGAAGTCCATCACACCCCCAAAGGGGCGCAGCTTTATGAAAATTTCATTCGCCGAGCCGGTTTTGTCGGCGATTGGACCATGGGCGCGTATCGCGAGCAGGCATTACAGGCGATCCGCGATCAAGTTGGCGATCAAAAAGTGATTTGCGGCCTTTCCGGCGGCGTTGACAGCTCTGTTGCAGCCGTTTTGATCCACGAGGCAATTGGCGACCAGCTGACATGTGTTTTTGTCGACCATGGCTTGCTGCGCGAAGGTGAGGCCGACGAGGTCATCGGGATGTTCCGCGATCACTACAATATGCCATTCATCCATGCGGATGAAAAAGAGCTCTTTCTCGGCGCGCTTGATGGTCAATCCGATCCGGAAACCAAGCGCAAGATCATCGGAAAGCTGTTTATCGACGTGTTCCAAAAACATGCCTCAGATGTTGGAGGCGCCAAATTCCTGGCTCAGGGCACCCTATACCCTGATGTCATTGAGAGCGTGAGCTTCTCGGGCGGGCCGTCAGTGACCATCAAGTCACATCACAATGTCGGCGGCTTGCCTGAAAAAATGGGCTTGAGCTTGGTTGAACCGCTTCGTGAGCTGTTCAAAGATGAAGTGCGGGCCTTGGGGCGCGAGTTGGGCCTGCCCGCATCTTTCATCGGTCGCCACCCCTTTCCTGGCCCTGGCCTTGCGATCCGCTGCCCAGGAGAAATTACCCGCGAGAAACTCGACATTTTGCGCAGAGCCGATGCGATTTATATAGATCAAATTCGCAAGCACGGGCTCTATGACGAGATCTGGCAAGCCTTCGTCGCCATCCTGCCCGTTCGCACCGTCGGCGTTATGGGCGACAGCCGAACCTATGACTTTGCCTGCGCGCTGCGGGCGGTCACATCTGTCGACGGGATGACCGCAGACTATTATCCGTTTTCGCATGAATTCCTCGGCGAAACCGCCACGCGGATTATCAACGAAGTGCAAGGCATCAACAGAGTGACCTATGACATCACTTCCAAACCTCCCGGTACGATTGAGTGGGAGTAGTTAATTGATTGTAAGTCATCGGTATTAAAATATTGATGACTTACACATTGCTTTCACACTCCCAAATCAATTGTTGATTTTTTATTATTTTTACATATAGTTACACGAAATATTGCGTAAACGTGTGACTGCTGAAACTCATAGCAACCTAGAGACTAAGAATTGGCACTGAAGAACCAGCACTTTACTGAAGGCAAAATAACAACATTTGACGAATCTTGTATCTACAAGCGAGGTGAATATTGGCAGCTGCGTATGTGGTTGCCAGAAGAAAACAAGTGCGCACGTAAAAACCTAGGAACACGCAGTGAGGCTACTGCACTTAAAAAGGGTAAATCTGCGTAATTTGAAATTTAACACTGACACTAAAACCATGGCGGATTGATATGAAACCTTGTGACGAATTGACAGCTGAAATGGCAGCAATTCAGCAGCTGATGGTTGAAGCCACGAAGAACAAACGTGGCAATGCACTGAAAGAAGTAACGCGTCTTCGTAAAGAGTTTGGCTTTACTGCTGGCATGCTGAAAGGTTCGTTGGCTGAAGGCAGAAAAGCTAAAGAGAAGTAACACCTACCTTATCGCCTAAACTTCACTTAAAGGATTGTTAACTTGAAATATCGCGCTGAAATTGACGGCTTGAGAGCTCTTGCTGTTGTCCCAGTAATTTTATTCCATGCTGGATTTGAATTATTTAGTGGAGGGTTTGTAGGCGTTGACGCGTTCTTTGTAATCAGTGGTTACTTGATTACGACAATCCTTATTGAAGACATAGAAAACAAACGATTCAGTATCGTTAACTTTCACGAAAGACGTGCTAGACGGATTTTACCAGCACTGTATATAGGCTCGACGACAATGATTTTAGTTAATGAATAAAAGGGAGCGGTTAGTGAGTTTCAAACCAAATTTTGGTGGGTTTTCTGCTCGTTAATAGTTTCATCTGCGCTTTTGACTAAGCTTAACCTACCCTAATGTTAGCAAGTCATCAGGAATTTCAAAACAAATCTTAATAACAATCACGTCCATCTTCGGGGCTGTTGAGTGAGATTACCTTGAGCCATGCAGCTATGTGATATGACATCATAGTGCTTGCAACACTCGGAACTCACCGTTCCTTTGAACTTACATTAAATTACTAACTAACAATGAATTACCAACTTTTCCGCAAAGTGCTGGAACTCTTGCGCTCCATAGGTTAGCGATGAATTTTACAGCACAGGGAACTCTAAAAATGATCACAAAATTCGAGGCCGTTGATGTTGTTAAATGGCTCGCAACAGTCATACAACTTATCGGCTATGCTATGACCGGATTAAACTTTGTCCCATACAATATATACATGTTTTTTATCGGGATATTTTTGTGGTTTGCTGTCGGTTTTATGTGGAAAGACAAGGCAATTATGGTTGTTCATATTGGTGCTTTTGTATCCCTGCTCGCAGGATACTTGTACGCGTAACAGAGTGTTAAGCTTCGCGACCGCTTGTATGACAGGGAGTTGCAAAGGCTTACAAGTGATCGAGAGTAAAATTGAAGAATGCGGAACCCATCCATCGCTGTGTGGGCACTATACGTCATATTAACATAGGAAAAGATCCCAGCATAATTCCAGCCAACAACCCATAACCCTTTGCCGCTATGCAGATGACTGAAGCGGACCTGTTTCAAATGGCGATTACCGCCATCGCCTGCGGCTCAACGGCTGACTTTACTCACCGCGGTTGAGACCAATAAAGTCAGCGACCGGCGATCAAATGCGATCCTTGCGCGCATATTCAGACGCGAATTTTTCGCTTTTTGTGATATGTAAAAAGGCGGAAAAACGCATTTGGCGGATCGAAAAAATCTTTCAACGTAGATTATAGAATTATTTACAGACAAGATGTTTCATATTATGAGTATGTTACACTTTATTTTAAGGAGCGTATTTATGAAATCTTATAGTGAGTTCAATCCGAGATGGACAATTTGGAAGCACAGATGGAGCAAGCCAAGAAACGCGAACGCGCGGAGGCCCTCAAAAAAGTAAAACAACTGTGTAAAGAATTTGGGTTCACCGCCAGAATGTTGCAAGGCGTATTGGCCAAGGGCCGCAATCGCACTCCCAAAACCTAAAGTAATTTATAGGGCGGAGATTATCTCCGCCTTATGCTGCCGTAGGCTACGGACCGACCCAACTTCGTTTTGTGGCTTGCGTAGCGCGGATTTATGTCATTGGGTTGGCCAAGATTTTAAGAGGCTTGCAAAATGAACAACCGCCGTGCCGCGCTGTGGATGATTGGCGCTATTTTCTCCTTTACATCAATGGCCGTCGCTGGTCGGGCAATATCCGGGCAACTCGATACCTTCGAGATTATGTTCTATCGGTCCATTATGGGCTTTTTAATTGTTATCGTCGTGGCGAAATCCATCGGAACGCTCGGCGAAATAGATCTCAAGTATTTTCGCCTTCACCTTCTGCGCAATATATTTCATTTCATCGGCCAAAATCTTTGGTTCTTCGCCTTGCCGTTAATTCCATTGGCGCAATTATTCGCGCTTGAATTTACCTCACCCATCTGGGTTTTGCTCCTGGCCCCGTTAATTTTAGGCGAAAGTTTAACGCTTCGTAAATTGGCGATTGCGGCCTTGGGCTTCATCGGCGTTTTAATCGTCGCCCAACCGGAAATAGGTGCGGTAAACATCGGGATATTAGCCGCCGGCTCGGCCGCCATTGGCTTTGCGGGCGCGGCGATTTTGACCCGCAAACTGACGGCGCAAAACTCATTGACCAAAATCTTGTTCTTTCTCACCGGGCTACAAATTCTCTTTGGGTTGCTTTGCGCCGGTTACGATGGGGATATCGCCCTGCCCGACCTTGCCACGGCGCCCTGGCTTATCGTGATTGGCGCAGCTGGGCTGGCCGCGCATTTTTGCATGACGAAATCTCTATCTTTGGCTCCGGCCAGTCTAGTGATGCCGGTCGATTTTGCACGCCTGCCATTGATAGCGGTCATCGGCGTTGTGTTTTACGACGAAAGCCTAGATCTTTACTTGGTCCTCGGAGCTATATTGATTTTGGTGGCCAATTACCTAAATCTTAAACGCCAAGCCTAGCGCAAGGTCTTTTCCAATCGACCATATTGGCCTATGACAGAGTGGAAGCTGGGGAATATAAGCCATGATCTATGAAAACGGCGCACAATGGGCCGGTGCCAAACAGAAAAAAGCCCTGCTGTTTGCAATGTCGGGTCTGGGAAAAACCCATATATCCTCCATGCTGCGCCACCGAGGAAATTGGTTTCATTACTCGATAGATTATCGCATCGGCACGCGCTATATGGGCGAGCATATTGTTGATAATTTCAAGAAATCCGCCATGTCTGTGCCTTTTTTGGCTGAGCTGTTGCGCTCAGATTCTATTTCAATCGCCTCGAATATCACCTTCGAGAACCTTGCCCCGCTGTCCACATATTTGGGAAAACCAGGCGATGTGTCAAAAGGCGGCATTCCGTTTGAGGACTATCGCAAACGCCAAGAGCAGCATCACGCCGCTGAACGCGCCGCACTTTTAGATACGCCGCGCTTCATTGAACGGGCCAGTGATCTTTACGGGTATAATAACTTCATTTGCGACAGTGGCGGCTCGATTTGTGAAGTTGTCGACCCTTGGGATGCAGCCGATCCGATTTTATCCACCCTATCGGACAACCTTCTGATGATCTGGATTGCCGGCAGTGAGGATCACACTGCTGAATTGGTGCGGCGCTTCGATTTGGCACCAAAACCTATGTGTTATCAGCCGGAATTTCTCTTGACCTGTTGGTCAGAATATCAACGTGAAACCGGCGTTCAGCCCGATAAGGTGAACCCCGATGACTTCATCCGCTGGACCTATGCGCGCGCCATGGCGCATCGGCAGCCGCGTTATGCGCAGATGGCCAAATGGGGCATAACGCTGCAAGCCAATGACGTGCAAAATTTAAAGACGCCTCAGGATTTTGAAGCACTTGTGGGCGATACCCTAGAGCACCGCGCCGCAGCTCCGCGGTCCAATAGCGGCGAGGACTAAACGATATGCCGATCAAGATCCCTGCAAATCTGCCCGCCCATGCTGTTTTGAGTGCCGAAGGTGTGATGGTCATGGACCCCAGCCATGCGGATCGGCAAGACATCCGCCCGCTGCGCATCGCGCTGCTCAATCTCATGCCGCTCAAAATTCAGACGGAAAATCAATTTGCCCGCCTGATTGGAGCGACCCCGCTACAGATTGAACTGACCCTCCTGCGGATGACGAGCCATCAAACCAAAAACACCTCGTCAGATCATATGGAGCAATTTTATAAGCCCTTCAGCGCGGTTCGGGATGAGAAATTTGACGGGTTAATCATCACCGGTGCACCAATTGAGCATTTGGACTTCCAAGACGTCACCTATTGGCCAGAAATGGTGGAGGTGATGAATTGGACCCAAAGCCATGTGCATGCCACCTTAGGAGTCTGCTGGGGCGGCATGGCGATGATCAATTACCTGCATGGGGTAAAAAAATATGAGCTGCCGCAAAAAGCATTTGGCTGTTTTCGGCATCAAAACCTAGATCCCTCCTCGCCATTTCTGCGCGGGTTCTCGGATGATTTTGTTGTGCCTGTGAGCCGCTGGACAGAGATAAAACAAGATGAAATCTCCGCAGCGCCGGGGCTAAAAACCCTGCTTGGATCCAGCGAAACCGGTCCCTGCCTGGTCGAGGATCCAGCCCATCGCACGCTGTATCTGTTCAATCATTTTGAATATGACAGCAATACGCTCAAACAAGAATATGACCGCGACATTGCCAATGGCACCCCCATCAATATTCCGGGTCACTATTATCCCGGGGATGATCCCAGCCAAACGCCCCTGAACCGCTGGCGCTCACATGCCCATCTTCTTTATGGCAATTGGATCAATGAAATCTACCAAACGACGCCGTTTGATCGCAATGAAATAGGCCGCTAAATTTTCTGGACTGCAACCCAGCCCGTTTGGGCGAAAGTGGAGTGGACCCACGATGCAACAACGCAGATATCATCACGGCAACCTGCGCCAAGCTTTGGTGGATGCCGCGCTTTTGTTGATTGAAACCAAAGGCCCGACCGGATTTACCCTATCGGAAGCGGCCAAGAATGCTGGCGTCACACCAGCCGCCGTCTATCGCCATTTCGAGGGCCGCGAGGATCTGATTGCCGAGGCTGCTTTGCAGGGATTTGCCATTTTTGCCGAGCGCATGGAAACCGCCTATAACGGTGGACAGCCCAATGCGCTTCGTGCCTTTGAGGCGACCGGCCAGGCTTATTTGAATTTTGCCCGCACGCACCGCGGCCATTACGTCGCCATGTTTGAAAGTGGCCTGCCGCTTCAGCGCAGCCCCGAGCTCAATCACGCCGCGATGGAGGCGCAAAAGGTTCTGCAAGCCGCGGCAGTGGAGCTGAGCAAGCATATCCCAGCCGAAAAACGCCCGCCACCGCAGTTGTTCGCGGCCCATATCTGGGCGCTGAGCCACGGGGTGGTCGAGCTGTTTGCCCGCGGCGTACCCGGCGGGCGCAGCCCTATTCCGGCCGAGCAACTGCTTGAAAGCGGCATGGGCATCTATCTGCGCGGCTTGGGTCTCATTGCGCCAGATTGACCCAATGCCCTAGAGCGCCACGATCAGCAGGCTGACAGAAATATTGATCAAAGCCAAAAGCGTCAGCACCATGCCGCCAAACCGAAGCGGCATGTTGAATTCCATAAAGCCAAAGCAAACCCCATGCATGACCCGCCCCAGCAAGAGCAAGGCGCCAGTGATGTGAAGCCGCAGCGACGAGAGGTCTGCCGCTTCCGCCAAATACATCATCAGCAAGACCATTGGGACATATTCAATAAAATTGCCATGCGCGCGCACGGAGCGTTCTAATGCCTGCGCGCCAAAATTGTTAAAGGCCAGCCATTTCAACAGGGTGACGCCGCGCAGCGCCAAAACGCGGAAGGTCAAAATGGTGAAAAACAAACCCAAAAGCGAAGCGTAAAATGCAGTGATCATAGCGTGATTTCCTCGTATAAGTTGTGCGGGGCTAACCCTTTATATAGGGCCGAGCAACATCTTTCTGGGCCAGTGGCAAAATGACCTGTAAGCCCGCAGGAAGTGATTGTATAATCGCCAGTAAGCAGACATGTTAGACACCCAATCCACAAAAGAGACCGAAATGACCTCAAGATTTGCCAACTACCCCAGCCTGCGCGGCAAAACCGTCTTTATAACAGGAGGCGCGTCAGGCATCGGCGCTGAGCTGGTCACTGCCTTTGCCGAACAGGGCGCACAGGTGGGATTCGTTGATATGGACATCACCGGATCAGAGGCGCTTTTGGCAAAGCTAGACGGCACGCATAGCTTCGCGCCCTGTGATCTGCGCGACATTGCGGCACTCAAAGCCGCTTTCGCCGATTTGGAAAGAAAGCTGGGTCCAGCGCAGGTTTTGGTCAACAATGCTGCAAGAGATGATCGGCATGATTGGCGCAGCGTGACCCCAGAGTATTGGGATGAGCGGCAAAACAACAATCTGCGCCATATGTTTTTTGCCATTCAAGCCGTGGCCGATGGTATGATCGCGGCTGGCGGTGGCTCGATTATCAACATGGGATCCAACTCATGGTGGGAAGCCGGTGGCGGCTTTCCCGCCTATACCACTGCCAAAGCAGCGGTGCACGGGCTGACCCGAACCATGGCGCGCGACCTGGGCGATCATCGTATTCGGGTCAACACAGTTGTGCCCGGTTGGATTATGACCGAGCGGCAAAAGGAGCTTTGGGTCACGCCCGAAGCCCTCGCCAAGCAAATTGACCGCCAATGCCTGCCCGATGCGATTGATCCGGTATATGTGGCCCGAATGGTGCTGTTTCTCGCCTCTGACGATGCGGCGGCCTGTTCGGCCCAAAACTTTATGGTCGAAGGCGGCTCAATCTAGCGCTAGGCCCGCAATTTCTCCCCTTTCGGATCGAAGGGGGCTTCAGGCAAGACAATCGCATGATGCGGTTTTCCCAAGATCATAACATCAAGGCTATCGCCGGCTGTCACATTTTTCAGATAACACAGCGCCAATGACTTATTTACCCCATAGCCATAGGTGCCCGATGTGACCCGGCCAACGCCCGCTCCAGACTTGTCAAAGATCGGTTCACCGCCAGTCGCATCGGCATTATCTGGCGAGATGATCTCAATAATAGAGAGCCGCTCGCGCGGGGTCTGATCTTTTATGGCCAAATAGGCTTGTTTGTTCAAAAATTCCTTATCCAGTTTGATCAAACCGTCGAGGCCAACCTCTTGCGGCCAATATTCCGGGCTATATTCACGCGACCAAGAGCCATAGCCCTTTTCGACCCGCAGGCTCATCAAAGCCCGCGCGCCAACGGGGCCTGCGTTAAACTCTTTCGCGCAGTCCAATAAGGCCTCATAGAGCCGCAACTGGTCTTCGGTTTTACAGTGCAGCTCCCAGCCCAAATCCCCGGTGAACGAGACCCGCAGCGCCAGGCAGTCTACGCCGGCCAGCTCAATGCGTTTGGATCGCATGAAAGGAAAATCACCCGTGGCCAGTGACGTATTCGTCAAACGTTGCAGCAATTCGCGGGATTTTGGCCCCGCAACATTGAATCCGCAAAGCGCTTCGGTCTGGCTTTCGAAGCGCACAGCTTCCGGCATAGGCACCATCTTCCAAAAGCGTTGATGATAGCGTTCGGCCATGCCTGAACCGATAATCATAAACTCATCTTCGGCCAATCTTGTGACCGTGAAATCACCAGCAATTCCCCCGCGGATACCGATTAAAGGCGTCAGGCAGGAGCGACCCACGGCCTTGGGCATAGTATTGGCAAAGACGGCGTTGAGCCATGCCTCAGCCTGCTGCCCACTGACGCGATATTTGGCGAAGTTCGAAATATCAATGATGCCCGCCGCATCGCGCAGCATGCGGCATTCGCGGCCAACCGGCTCGAACCAATTTTGCCGGGTGAACCCATTTGTATCCTTTGCGCCGGGCTTATCGGCAAACCACTGCACATGCTCCCATCCGTAGTTGAGCCCAAACACGCCGCCAAGCGCGGTTTGCACAGCATGGGCGGGGCGGGTTCTAACAGGTCGCCCGGCGTCGCGCTCCTCATTGGGAAAATGGATCGCGAACCGCTTGGCATATTGGTCGCCCACCCGAGCCTTGGTAAAGGCCTTATCGGCCCAATCGCCAAAACGCGCCACATCCCAAGCGAACATGTCATATTGGCTTTCGCCCTCAACCATCCATTGCGCCGACATCAAGCCCATGCCGCCCGATTGGCTGAAGCCAGGGATGATCCCGTTGCAACAGAAATAATTCGTCAGATCCGGATGCGGGCCAAACAGCACGTTGCTATCGGGTGACCATATCATGGGCCCGTTAATCACCCGCTTGATCCCAGCTGTCCCGACAGCCGGCACGCGGTCAATGGCCCGCATCATATTGTCTTCGATCCGGTCTAGATCATCGGCAAAAAGCTCATGGGCAAAATCAAGCGGCGTGCCTTCTTCAGCCCAAAACCGCAGATCTTTCTCATAGGCGCCAATCAGGAGCCCTTGGCCCTCCTGGCGCAGATAATATTCCCCGTCACGATCGGCGACCGATGGCAAGCGCCGGCTCATCGCGGCCACCTGAGGAATGGTTTCAGTCACGAAATATTGGTGCTCAGTCGGCTGAAGCGGTAGGGTAATGCCGGCCATGGCCGCCACCTCTCGCCCCCAAAGGCCGGCCGCATTCACCACCCATTGGGTGTGAATATCGCCCTTGGGCGTGCGCACAATCCAGCTGCCATCGGCCTGCGCCTCTGTGCCCATAACCGGGGTGAAGCGATGAATTTCGGCCCCCCGCGCCCGCGCGCCGGCCGCATAGGCATGGGTGACACCGGAGGGATCTACATTTCCGCCATCCGGTTCAAACATGATGCAGCGCACCCCGTCATAATTGACCAAAGGATGAAGCCGCTCCGCCTCATCCCGGCTGACCTCATGGAAGTTCATCCCATAGAATTTGGCTTTAGCCGCCTGCAGGCGCAGCTGATGCTCACGGTTTTCGGTTTGGGCCAGATAAAGGCTTCCCGGTTGAAACACACCGCAGCTTTGCCCGGTCTCCGCTTCCAGCTCATTGTACAGTGTCATCGTGTAGTGTTGAATGCGGCTAATATTGGTGCTGTCATGGAGACCGTGAATATTGGCAGCCGCATGCCAAGTAGAGCCGGACGTCAGCTCGTCACGTTCCAAAAGGACAACATCACTCCAGCCCAACTTGGTCAGGTGGTAAAGTATAGAACAACCAATGACACCGCCACCGATTACAACTGCTTGAGCATGGGTCCGCATTTTGGGCTCTTTCGTAATAGTCTCTCTGTTAGAGTATCGGCAATGCTATGAGATGACCATCGCCCCAAGGCGACATCCCATGTCTGAT
>Ga0233438_10000278_pt1 | contig 69476 bp, 52 predicted proteins | sample SI_123_September_FD_182720 | JGI IMG/M metagenome (GOLD analysis project Ga0233438, IMG submission 182720) | Seawater microbial communities from Saanich Inlet, British Columbia, Canada - SI_123_September2016_10_MG | ecosystem: Environmental > Aquatic > Marine > Inlet | place: Canada: British... | reverse complement strand
TATGGTTGAGTCTGTTATCCAAGCCGAAGTAGCTTCAAACGATAATGATCTACCAACAAAACCGGAAGAATCTGTCGATGAGTTATTGGCTGGATCCGCTAAAATGGTTGTAGAAACCTGTATGGACATCCGCAGAGGCGAAAATGTGTTAATTGTCTGCGACCCTACAACTGGTGAGATTGGGCAAGCATTACATGAAGCCACTATTGAAAAATCAGAACGTGTACTGCTTATTGTTATGCCAAAAGCCAAGCATCATGGAGAAGAACCACCTACTCCGGTTGCTAATCTGATGCGCCAGCAGCAGGTTATTTTAGCGCCCACAAAATACTCACTTACCCATACAAAAGCGGTTAGGCAAGCGCTCAGAGACGGAGCTAGAGTGGCTACAATGCCGGGAATAACTGTTGATATGTTTACTCACGGTGGCATGGCTGCAGATTTTAACAGCGTCAAGAAAAGAATTAGTAATTTAGGGCCGCATTTTAGACGACGGAGAATTGTTAATGTTAAATCCAAGCTTGGCACTGAGATTACCTTCGAAGTAAATTGGCGTGAATGGAAACTAGATGATAATGGCATCTGTAATCGTCCAAGAATGCTGACCAACCTTCCTGCAGGAAAGGCATTCATTATGCCACGAGAAGGCACTATGAATGGAACATTAATCATCAATGGTTCATGGGATTCTTCTCTGATAGACCAAAATATCGAACTTCAAATAGAAAACGGTATTGTCATTGATGTAAAAGGTGGTACTATTGCTGCTAATATTAGACAAGAATTCGGCGAGGTTGCTAAGAAATTACGTAGTAAAGACAGAGAAAATGTATGGACTGTTGCTGAATTTGGCTTTGGGATGAATGATCAAGCACGAATGGGGGGTAATGTTCTAGAAGATGAAAAGCGACTTGGAACTTGTTACTTCTCTATCGGTGATAACACTGCATTAGGCGGAGGCTCGGCGGTTGGAATCCACATCCCAGGAGTAATTACTGGGGCAAGCGTATGGCTTGATGATTCACAAGTCTTACAAGACGGTGAATTTGTTTTAGATATCTAATTAGCCTAAATTTTGGCCCCCGCATACTGGGCAAAAGCGCCAATATGGGTCAATACCAATGCCGCAACTACGGCACATGACTCCTGAACGAATTGTTGGTTGAATTGGTTGATTCCATTGGTTTTGTTGTAGTGGAGCTTGATTGGTTGGTTGCGGAATACCAATTGGTTGTTGCCTAACAGATGGTTGTGGGCTAACATTTTGTGGGGGGATTGGTCTAGAGATTGGTGGTTGAGGGAATGCTTGTTGAGTTGGAGGGCTATTTACCGGGTTTTCCGGAGATTGCTGAACATTATTTGGTTGTTCATTAAGGCTGACTGGCCGTCTTACTGGAGCAACAGGTCTTGGTAGGTTTGAAGCGACTTTTTCGACTACAGGAGAGGCAATAAATTCTGAAAGTGACATAGACCCATCCTCATCCAAATCAGCGGTTTGATGAATTTCTTCGGCTTCTTCAATAGACAATCCAGTTGCTTGGGATAATTCTTCGACCGATAAATTACCATCACCATCGGTATCTGATTGAATAAACATCTCGGCAGCACTGTGAAATGGTTCTTCAGTTTCTTGTTCTTCTACTACCATTGCTTCGATACTAGCCTCAGTCACTAGATCCTCCTCGACTTCGTCCGCCTGTACAGAATCTTCAGCTTGTAATGTATTGGTTTCTGGCGCCATGCCAAATGCACCTTCGAATGCATTATCAGTTGCTTTAGCCGCCTTTCTATCAGTGAGTTCGGTTTCAATTATTGGCTCTATTTTATCTTCAATAATTTCAGCCGATATTGACTGTCCAGGCAAAGGAACTGAGGGGACTGAAACCTCCTCTTGGAGAGGTGCAGCCTGTTCAACTTCTGGCAATTTTATCGCTTGTTCTACCTGTTGCGTTACTTTTGGCGTCTCTTTCTTGATAGTTGGTGGGGCATCTATGATCGCCTTTGACAAGTCTATCGATGAACCTGCTAATACCGAAATTGGTAGAGTATGGCCAATGACATCCAAAGATGCATCAAACTCCTCTGAAATTTCCGTGAGTGTTACTACATTTGATTCAACATTCATCATTAGTTCACTCATTGTCAAGTAATATTTCATCACTTCTTGTGAACCACCCGTATTATTGGCAATCGCTAAAACTTTCAGTATATTCATCGGATTAGCGAGACTAGTTAAAGAATCAAATTGTTTTTGGTCAATATTTGGTTTGCTGTTTTTTGATTCCTGGCCTAGTGAATCTGGTAAACCCAAATAATGTAGAATCGGGTCGCCAAAACTCATTAAGCCAAGATGTCCAGAAACAAGATAGTATATTTCACCACCCTCACAATTTAGTGCTTGACTAGCCTCTTCAAAATCAAACTCTCCAGGTTTTAGAATGATATCTGAGACCATGGTGAAAAATTGACTAATCGATTGATTACGTTCCATGGACATCAATGTATGAACAATATCCGAGGACTCTGTCACACCAAAATAAGCAGCTGCTTCATCGACCTCGATACCATCTGGCATTGATGCGCCTTCTAGTACTGGTTCAGCCACATAATCACCCCAATATTTCGCCCTGTCATCTCACCTATGAAAAGTCATACCTCAAGTATTCAATCCCTTTCCTTTCTGGCCATGTTGATTATCGCACGAGATTGCGGTGCATTCCACCCTGCTTCTTGTAGATTCATTAACAATTGTCTTTCCTCGACATCACCGGTCAAATCGGCAAGATTTTTGACAGCTGCATCAATCTTTGATTGGCTCACTTTTTCAAAAATATCTGGTTCAGGTTCAATGATTGCACGCTTGACTTTCTTCTTTGAAGCATTAACAGTCTTTACTTTCTTAGATTTTTTAGTCGCCCTCTGAGGCGTAATTAGGTTTTCTGGAAGAATTTGTCTTTGGGAACTTTCAACCGGCGGCTGTGATGGTGCGATAACTGGAGTTTTTGCCGGTGACGTGAAGCTTGGAGGCCCTCCAGTGGGTCCATTACTAGGGGGTTTGGCTTTGCTTTGACTTGGAACCGTGTGCTGAGTAGGTTGTTTCCGCGGTTTATTTAGTAAACTGAGATTTTCTTCTTGGTAATCTTCTTCAAAGTCATCATCTTCCTCAAACCAATCCTCTTCAATATCCCTTCTACGAAGAATAATTAACAGTATGAATAGAACAACCACTACTAGACAAATGGCGATAAATGTAACTATTGTTAATCCAAATATTTCTGTGGCTTCACTAGAGGATTCTTGTTTTTCTAACGGACAACCATCAGCATATCCGTCTAACCCCTTTGGCTCGTCTGGACAATTATCAAGGCTGTCTACCAAGCCGTCACCATCTGAATCTCGTTCGTTGTTTGAACATCCTTGCAAATCTACAGATGTTCTATACAATGAATTGGTTGTGGGGCATAAATCGGGGTTATTACCTGTACCATTATCACCATAGCCATCACCGTCAAGGTCTCGCCACTGAGTAACATCTTCAGAAAATGCATCTGCTATACCACTTGGTGACGCTGCCCAATCTTGTCCGGGGTCTGACCAGCCATCTAAATCACTATCTGGACAACCAAATCTATCTTCGGTAGAAGTACCTGAGGTGTTAGGACATTGATCCCCCTCTAATCCCAGAATATTATCTCCATAACCATCCCCATCTGTATCAAACCATTGAGTTTCTTCAAACGGGAATAAATCATCTTGACCAGAATAACCATCTGAATCCCAGTCAAACTCTAACGCCGTTTCATCGGTACAACCATCTGCTAATACTGGATAACCTAATTCTGTACTTGGACAAACATCCCCATCATCAGTGACTCCATCACCATCTGTATCTTTTTGTGATGCTGAACAACCAAATTCATCAGGTACTTCTTGACTTGGTGTGTTTTCACATGAATCGAGATAATCATAAATTCCGTCTGCATCAGAATCTACCTCTCTTTGTACTTGGCTACATCCGCTAGAATCTACAGGGTCTTGTGAGAACGTTGAGGGGCAAACATCATCTGCATCACTTACCCCATCATCATCTGAATCAACTTGATTTAACGCACACCCATCAAGATTAACCGTTAACCCGAACTGCGTATTTGGGCACAAATCTTCCTCATTTATCACAAAATCGCCATCATCATCATTGCCATCAATCAAGGGGCAACCTATACCCAATGTCCCGTTGATTACCCCAACCGCTTGAGGGCACACATCCGCATTATTGCCGCCTTGGAAATCACCAAAACCATCTCCATCAGCATCAGTCCACTGTTCTGGATTGAACGGGAACGCATCACCTGATTGGTTTTCTCTCAACCCAGTATTTGGGTTGATGTCAAAAGTGTATATGTCGCGATAATTATCACCGTCAGTGTCGAGACATCCGTAATATGGATTAGATGAGTTCCCAGCAACTAGTGGGCAACCATCTATTTGTAATCCTTCAGCATTGGTACCATTATAGTATTCAGTGAATAAGTCCGGATATCCATCTTCATCAGAATCTTGAGATGCTGCGATATTGTTGGGAAAATAATCTGGGTTAGTCGCATTTTTAGAACCATTATCACCAAAACCATCCCCATCAGAGTCAGCCCATTGAGTGGAATCTGTCGGCCATAAGTCTGCACCTAAACTTGAATTCCAGAAATTAGTTGGATCCGATGAACCATCACCGTCTGTATCGACGCATCCTAAACGATCCCGATATGATGCACCATACTCAAACTTACAAGCATCCCCTGTTAGGGAATCAGATGAATTATCGCCGTACCCATCGCCATCAAAGTCGGTATATTGCCTCACATTATACGGGAATTCGTCTCCTGGAGGCGCGTTTTGGTCGTACCAAGTATCGCAACAGTCAGGACCGTGATTATCGCCGTAGGAATCACCATCTGAATCGAATGCTTGTTTCCAATTATCGCTAAAGATGTCTCCATATGGATAGAATGAACTCCAATCAACCCAACCGTCTTGATCGAAATCTGAACAGCCAAGTCTTCCCAACCATGAAAAACCATAACCAGTGTTACAATCGTCATTAATATCATCATAGCCATCATTATCCGCATCAAAACAACCAAACAACAAAATTGATGATTGCCCAGATTGGGATGGACAATTATCATTCATTGGAGCATTGGTGTTTTCGCCATAACCGTCTCCATCTGAATCGAACCATTGATTTGGCACATGAGGTAAATGGTCTATATCATCAAAGAGGAAATCACTGTCTCGATCAAGTTTCAGTTGGAGTTCTAATAGACTATTTGAGGCTAAATCATCTACTATAATGGAGATTGTATCGTTTGAATGTTGATTGACTACTAAACCACTGTTGACAATAATATCGGGAAATATTTGCTGATGCCAAGTGTTATGGTTTGGGGAAGTGGTTATTTCCATAGAATTCCAAGCTAGATTATTTCCTCCTGTTGCGGCTGTCATCATTGTGATATGAGTTTCATTTACGACAAAAGAAAATTCTCCAAATGAAGGAATTTCAGCAGTTGATAAAACCTGCCAATTACTTCCGCTTTTGTAGAATAATGAGTTGTTTTGACTGTTTACCGCTAATGTGGGTGTTATTCCGCCGATTAATTCGATGTGATTGGTTGAATAGAACCCTATTGGTTGAGGAAGCAGGACAGAATTCCAAGTCTGTGAGTCAACTTGCTTTTCATACAACACAAGTACACCAGAAGTAGAGTATGTGGACACAATGACCGTGCCCTCTCCATCGATAGCCATTGCAATTTTTGTGGCCCCATCTGATTCTAAACCGATGAACGAATGGTTAGTATTGTTTCCGTCCCATGAAATCATGGTTAGGTTGTTAGAATTACCATCATTCAAGAAAGCCGAAATGAGTAGGTTATTTTGGTCAGTAACAACCGATGACATAGATTTTGATATAACCTCGCCCGTGAAGTTAAGAGAATCTACAACCCAGCCAGAATTATTATGAGCAACCAGTATATTATTGATTAAATCATCTCGATAAATCACAACTGGTTGCCCTGTTTGATTTAGTACTAGATTTATGTCTGAAGCAATGTTAGCATTTGTTGCAATAACTTGCTCTGACCATCCTGATGCAGATTTTACATTGAGTATCAAATTGTTGGAACTTGGTGAATAATAAACAACATAATTTGTTCCATGATTGTCAAATACCGAGTTTACATAACTAGCATCATTATAATTGGTGGGCACATTAGATTCTAAACCAACAAATGCATCGTAAGTTCTTTGATGCATTCCATTGTCAAAATACAGAATGAATGCTTCACCAGAAGAGGTCATCTCGAAATTTACACTTGTCAAATGATTAGGTGATGGTGAGGTTATATTCTGAACTGACCAATAAACTCCTTGACTATTTTTCTCTTCTGAAATCATTTGAAGATTATTATTTTCACCACTTCTTACCGAATATAGAATTCTTGAAGACCCATCAGTAGAGGATTGAATCTTTCCATGTTCCATCTCTCCCTCAATAGTGAAATATATTTCTTCCCAAATCTCTCTAGAGTGAATATTAATTCTACTATTTACTGTTTGATTCTCATCTATGTTTTGAGCAGAGAAAGAAAATTCTAGTAGACCATCGGCATTTGAATCACCATAATTTGATATCACTTGACCAAAACTCAAATCGCCAGAAGCAATGTTAATCGAGTTATCGATTAAACCTGAGGAACTGCCTAAATATAATTCAACATTAGTAGATGCAACATTAGCTCTTCTGGTCATGAAAAAATCGTTGAAGCCGTCTTGGTTGGTATCACCAGCAGACGCAAAATTCAATCCGAGTAATTCATTTGAAGAACCAATTAATCGATAATCTGGGCTTGATTCTATTCCCGACAAATTCCCATAGAATACCCAAACATTGCCACTGTAGAATTCATTTGAATTGTTATATGGTTCTGAAATAAACAATTCATCTAATCCATCGCCGTTTAGATCATTCATTATCTCAACATTGTAGCCAAACAAATTACCAGCTACAAGGGACTGGAAGGCTAAGTCCGGTTCACTGTCAAAACCCATGGCATTGCCGTATCTAAGTTCAACTGAAGAGTAACCTGAGCTATCGATTAAATCGCCGGTATTGCCGATAACTAAATCCACAAACCCATCGCCATTTAAGTCACCATCTGCAGAAATTGAACGACCAAAGTTTGATCCTGATGTGATTTGATTTGGGCTGTTCATTTTTACCCACGTAGTTGCTATGATGTTACCGAAGAATAACTCTACAAGACCTGTATCTCCCTGTAAATCATAACCAATTGAACAGATTAATAATTCATCTTTATTGTCTGAATTTAGGTCTTCCACAGATTCTAAGCATGAACCATACGAAGCACCATTCAACGATGGAGTAGATACTCCCGGGACTGTTAACAGCACTGTTGCTAAACCTTGATTAGAGCCAAAGGAAAATCTGACTGAGCCATTATTATTGTCAAAGCCAGGCAAACCTAATGAGATATCCGGGTAACTATCTCCGTTAAAGTCACCTACTGCCAAGCCACTTCCAAGATTAGATGAGTTTGTTGGCCCTTCAAATGTTAAATCAGGCATTAAGCCAATACCATTTTCCGAACCATAGTGAACAGACACGATTCCGTTATCACTTAACAACGAAGTGTCTGCATTGGGCTCAGAATATACAAGATCGTCAAACCCATCGTTGTTGAAATCGGCAAAGATAACCTCTGCAACTGTGCTGTTTTCTGTGTTCGCAAGGAAAGACAATGTTGCCTCGGAACTGATTTGGTTTTTCTCATTGGTCAATGAACGCTGAAGTTTTGCGGTGGTGATGTTGTCCTCAATAGACGTAGAAAACATTTGCATTAATCCATAACCATCCAAAGTCAAGCCGATATCATCGTGCATGTGTTCATGTTGGAATACAGCTTCAGTGGTGCTAACATGACCTTTGATGGTATGTAAAAACGTTTTATTATCCTTGTTAAATAAAATCGATATTTTATCCTCGTTATCGATTGCAAGTTCGAAGTCGTTACCCACAGGACCATTGTCAATTATGCCTGTTTCCCAAAATACTCCGGTGTAATTGACTCTGTGCAGCCTACCCATATCATCCCTAAATAGCCCCCATTCAAGTTGTTCTGAGGTCACTTCCAACTCAATGCTGTTGGCATTAATTCCTTCTAATATAGTGCGAACATGCCAATCATCGCCATTAGAGTAGAGCGGACTTGCGTAAGCAATTTGGGCTGCTTTTAAGTCATCTCCATCAGCATATAGCATCGTTTCTCTGCCGTTCTCTTTTACCGCAATAGCACAATCAACTATTGGATTTACTCCTTGGTTAGTGGAGACTTGATCGACCTGCATTAAATCTGAAACATTATCTAAGTCAACATTGTAGTTGTATACACTTCCCGCATCAGTTATCCAGCATGCACTGATTTTTTGTAAATCTGAGATTGTTACGTCTACTGACTCCACCAAACCATTAGCCATATCTTGGATTTGAAAATCGTGATAAATATCAAGTTCTGATTCATACATCACTTTAGTGTTTGTAACTCCGCCATAATCAATGTATTGACCGGCTATTTCATTACCAAAATCAAGAGCTAAATCACCCACGCTTTGACTACTATGAACAGGATAATCTGCAGTCAATTCGGATTGTGGAACTGTGTTGAATTGAGCACTGGTAAGAGACATAATTTGAAAAATCATTAATAAAACAATTATCGAAGCCTTCAGCGAGTTTTCGTGTGTTGAATCACTCGCCATACACAACTGACGCATTGATGGTTCAAAACCATTGTCTATGATATCCCATGACCCCCGTAGGGGGTCAGCAAACAAGTATTATCACAGTATTGACAAACCTAGACTACTTGCCTCAGATTATGTCAAGAGTGTTAATCATAGGAAATACTAACCAAAAATACTTGCCAAAATGGCATGAATTAATACAATCCGCTGACACTATAATTGCTTGTGATGGGGCGATTGCTGATTGTTATGAGAGTCAAATATCGGTAGATTTCTTAATTGGTGACTTAGATAGCATTACTAAACAAGATTTGGCACGAGCAGAACAAGATAAACTCCAAATTATCAAAGTTGATGAACAACAAAGTAACGACCTTAGTAAAGCACTGAGGTTTTGCCAAAACCTCTCTGTTAACAAAATTGATATTATCGGTGTTGATGGTGGTAAATCAGACCATCAAATGGCCAATTACTTTGCTTTGTTAGAACATGATCTTCCTGTGACACTTCATCTAAATGATGCAATAGTAATCGCTGTTAGCAAGTCAAATCCTCTTCATTACAAATCTAATCCTGGAGTGTCTTTTTCACTATTTAGTATTGGTGAAACGGCAAAAGTCACCATCAAAGGAGCAAAATGGGAATTGAACAATCATGATATGAGTCCATCAACTATGGGGTTGCATAATATTACAGCAGAAGAATTCCTATCAATTAACTGTGAGAATGGTTCGCTACTAGTCTTCATTGACCGGTGAACTAGGCATCTTTCGCCTAATAAATTCACTGTAATTATCAGTTCCATTCCATGATTTGGCCACCTCGTCAACTCTGGCTAATTCCAGAGTATTCTCCAAACCTCCCCAATCTTCGATTAAACCCAATTTAAACGCGGCTTTAGGGGTATAACCGGGGAGGAAATTGCGCCATACAAATGGTATACGACCCGGAGTTATTTTATTGACAACTTCAACAATTGAAGTATTACATGTAGTAAATAATGAGTGGTACCACTCTGCGTTTTTAGTTAACTGATTCATCTTTTGCCCTATTGCCATTAGTAATTGGCGATCTTTATCAGGTGGAGTTACAGCTCTAAACAAGTAATCTTTGTTGCCTCTAGCATTTGTTCTAAGCCCGAGTAAATCTTTCTCATATCCAACTAGCAAGTATAGTTCATACGCTCGCCACATACCTTTCCATGGATGATACCGCACACCTTTTTCTCGCCGTGCCTCAAACGAAAACGAAATACAGCGTCCATCGTTAAATTCCACACTCAGAAAGGTGTGCGCTAGGCCATGAATTTTGTGAAAATGGTCAACTATAAACCATACATCCTTGATTTCTCTCACATCGAATTTCACATTTTCGTCCCATTCTTCGTCTCTGTCCCTAGTTGTGCGCCAGGTAAAATTTCTAACTTTTGAAAAGGTTATGTGGTGTTCTTCGATAATAGCTGAAGATTGAAATTCACAATCAGTATTCCAATCGGAATTTGTACTTGGTTTGCGAGGCCTAATTCTAGTATACCAAACGTAGAATAATCTCATAGAAATTGATGTTAAAATCAATGCTGCTAGAATCAAAATAGACTCTACCAAACTAATCCCTAGAATCTCCAAGAGGCTCACCACCTAACCCAAATACGTAATTCTGTGTCCCACCAATCATGATTACCATCTGGATGTTGGCGCCACAAAACACCTTCATCATCTGTTGTTGTAGGCAATCCTTCAGAGTCTGGGGAACCATCCGATAAAATCATTGGAGCGGGCCCTAAATCACGCATAGGTAACTGTCCGTCATCATCTTTCACTCTAACCAATATCAGATATGAAAGCAGAGTAATTACTAAACCTAACACACCAATTGAAATCCATCCGACAGATTCTGTGGCAGTATCTTCCCCATAGGAACGTGAAGGAGCAGAGGATTTCTCCTCATCGGTAAGTTCACCACCAGGTAATCTTACCAGATTTACTGCTTCAATCGCACTAATCAGTTCGTTGTTAATAACCTCTAGAGAGATTAGATGCACTCCTGCTGGTAAAGACGAACAATCAAACTGATGCCCAATATCATTTACTACTTCAGCACCTTGAATACGCCAAATCTTTTGAAATCCTGAGAAATCAATTGTTTCATCAGATTGGAGCATTGTTATTGCACATCCAGTCTCCGTAGTATTGCCATTACCAGATGTTGCGAGGGAAAATTCAGGTGCTGGCCGGTTATGAATTGTCAAATTAAGCCAATCTTCAGTGGTCTGGCCTAAATCATTCCTATAGGCTTCCTTCAAGATATAATCGCCAGCTGGCCAATGAGAACAATCTAAGGCGTCTTGGGCATCAAGCACGGTAAAGGGTGCACCTGAGAAAGTTCTTACTCCGCTTGCACCATAACGTGGACCCGTTTCATCGGCAAACACCCTAGATATGGTGCACTCGTCACCGGTTTCAATATTTTGAGGAGCATTGAGAGCTAGTATAATTCTTGGAGTTTGTAAGGCTGGTTTCAATACATAGGTAGGTAGCTCGAGCGTAGTGATTATGTTGCCATCTTGATCGACAATTTGTAATTTAAGTTCATGTTCTCCTGTAGCCCATGCATCATAGACTAAACTCGCATTGGATTGGCCGCTAAATGAAAATTGTAATACCTCCATCACTTGTTTGTCTTTATGCTCACCGATTAACCGAAGTTCTAGGTTCATACTTTCTTTGTCTGTACTGACTACTATGACTACTCGAATGGCATCTGTATCGCCATCTTGATTGGTGTCTAAGGTATCATTTCTCAAGGCGACTAAACTAATTCCAGCATCAGCTAACGGGTCTTGTTCTGTTTCCTCACCTTGCACATTTGGAGTAATTATTACTGTAGCAAAAGATGCGAACATTATGATAAAAATTGAGATAAGCGAAACTTTTTGATTACTCATTATTCTCACCTCCAGTAATGTTATCCTGCTGTTGAACAATCGTATTGTCGAGTGGTATTGGTGGCAACTCATCTAGTGGAATCATCCCTAAACCGTCAGGCTCGGCAAGGTTTGAGGTGAAATCAATATGTTGTTTTTCATCAAATAATTGCTCCTCATTGAGGTCCTCTTCTTCGCGACCCATTTTGACTACTAAGGCGATTGACGCTCCAAGAATAAATCCTAAACCAATCACTAGATATGTCAGCCAAGACGCAGCTGGGTCCTCACCCATAATGGCAATGGCGGCTTTGAATTCACCATAATCATTAGACCATCCGTCGCCATTATTATCTGGACAACCTTGGAGATCTCTTGTTGAATCTCCAGCATCATTTGGACAATCGTCCCGCATTGCACCAAGAGAAACATCTCCATAGCCGTCCCCGTCAGTATCACGCCATTGTAAGGCTTCGTTAGGGAATGAGTCTGCTAATCCAAATGGATGAGACGGCCAGTTTTCGGCCGGGTCTGACCAACCATCTCCATCGGTATCCCGACATCCCAATCGGTCCATCAATGAGGTCCCTCTTGAATCAGGACAGGCATCGCCTTGATTGCCATCAGCAGCATCACCAAAACCATCACCGTCACTGTCTCGCCATTGCGTAGGTTCATGAATAAATGCGTCACCTAAATCCGACCAACCGTCACCATCAGTATCGATACAGCCCCATCTATCTCCACCTTCTATAGGGCCAACAGATGTACCAGCATTGTCTGGACAGACATCAGCGGTTGTGCCTTGTGGATTATCACCACGACCGTCACCATCTTTGTCATGCCATTGTGTTGGATCAAGGGGCCATGCATCGCCGTTACCGCCTGGACTTGCCAGCCAATTGAGAGTAGTATCCGACCATCCGTCACCATCGGCATCTGGACAGCCCCATCTATCAAATGTCGAATATCCAACCGTGGTTTTACAACTATCGCCACGGAATGATTCGCGCCAAGTTTGACCATCAAAATATTCGGTATTATCGCCATAGCCGTCAGAATCTGTATCGTACCACTGACTTACCTCATCAGGGAAGGCATCAGCAAAACCATCTGGGTGGGCAATCCAATCACTGGTTGGGTCAGAATAACCATCCTTATCGATATCCCGGCATCCAAGCCGGTCAAATCGAGAAATCCAACTTGATTCTACCTCTTCTGGTGTTGAGTAAATACAAACATCGCCTTCAAAGCCGCTTTGGTTATCCCCATAACCATCATTATCTGTATCGAGATATTGTGAAGGAACTAATGGGAAATCATCTACCTGTGAAGCCCCATAGGTTTGATTGTCACCCCAACCATCTTTGTCAGTGTCTCGCCATTGAGATGGGTTGTCTGGGAAATCATCGATACGTTGGGCCCCGAAAGACTGGTTGTCACCCCATCCATCATAATCTGAATCTTGCCACTGAGTCGGTTCAAGTGGAAAAGCATCCGAGCCGTTGTACATGGTCCAATTCTCATCTCCATCTGAGTATGAGTCGCCGTCTGTATCGGTACAACCAAATCTATCAGAAGATGAAGAACCAGTAATAAATGGGCATGCATCAGGTTCAGTGGCGGTTTCTAGCCATTGACCGATGCCCCAAGCAATGTGAGTTTGGTTCCACATAGGGTCTTCCCAATTATCTCCATAACCGTCCCCGTCGGTATCTGTCCATTGAGTATTATCGAGTGGGAAAGCATCACCTAAGCCAATTGGATGAGCAAACCATTCACTAACTCCATACAAGCCTCCCGGGTCGGGGTCTGAAAAACCGTCACCATCTGAATCTAAACAACCGTATCTGTCATTGTAAGAACCACCTGAATTATAGGTGCAAAAGTCACCTTGATAGCCATCTAAATTATCACCAAAACCATCATTGTCAGAATCTTGCCACTGGGTTGGTTGGTAAGGAAAAGCATCTGCCCCATTATTTGGACCCCAGCCCACCTCAGGATCAGAATAACCGTCAGAGTCTGAATCAACACACCCTTTCCGGTCGTAAACAGAAGTTCCCGGGGTATTGTCGCAGGAATCTTCGGTATCGATGTATCCGTCCTCATCGGTATCTCGATCGCCAGAATCAATTGAGGCCGTCAAAGTATAATCAATGGCGTCGTTACAATAACTGTCTTTGCCTTTAATTTTCACATAAACCCAATCTGCTGTGTTCATGGTTTTGCTCAAAGTGCCAGTTGGATTATCATCACTCAATGCTAGAGAAGCAATTTGTCCTCCACCTGCGTCATGGATTGAATAATCACCTTCCCATCCATCACCCCAAAAGCATAACCAATCAGGATTTGGTAACGTTCCAGAAAATGAAATACTGACTATATCACCCTTGAAAGCATAAACTCGCCACCAATCAATTTCGTCATTTGGCGAGCATCCGTCATCATAACATACTTGACCTGATGCTGACACACCTTCAATTAGAGTATTGGCACTTTGCAGGCTATTATCTGCAGAAGTGGTGGGCATGAAGCCTAACAATAGCGCGGCCAAACATACCACTATGAATCGCTGTGCGACCATGTATGGCCATTGCGATATCATCTATGAAATAGCCGCTTGTTAACATAATATTGATTATACCCTTTTATTGATAACAAAAAGGCCTTAATAGGCCCATTTTGTGTGTATTATCGGGAGATATATGCCTCGTAATGTCTAATCTGTGTGGTAATTAGGCAATTGGAATTATTTTATTACAGAATTATATATTTCAATGAATTTTGTTGCATTGTGTTCATAGGTATACTTAGCAAGTATTCTCTCGCGACCCGCCACACTCAATGATTCGAGTGCGGGCTTATCAGCAAGTAATGCATTGACTTGTTTAGCTAAATCATTTGAATCTCCAGTTTTGAAAAGTCTGCCAACCGACGCATCAATCATTTCGGTAAGGGGTGGTTGATCTACTGTAACCACAGGCGTACCACTGGATAATGCCTCTAATGGAATTAATCCTTGACCTTCATAATAAGAAGGATAGATTACTAAATTAGCGCTGCGGAAGTGTTGGGCTAAATCTTCAAATGACATACCGCTTTTAATGAATACAGAATCACTGATTGCTAACTTTTTAGCCACCTTCAGTAATTTCTTTTTCATATGACCTCTTCCAACGATTACCAGTTTTGCCCCCGGATTTTCGGCAATTATTTTTGGCATCGACCTTAGCAAAGTCATGTAGCCTTTTCTGGCGACTAATCGACCTACTGCTAACAACATTGGAGTGTTAGTAATAATGTCATGAGATAATGCTGCTTCATCGTCACAGACGTACTCATGGCGTATTTTTTCATGAGCTAATTGTTCCTCTTCATTGTCGATATTAGAGGGACGAAACACTTTGTGATCACATCCCCATAACTCTACCTCAGCATTAAATTCCTGATCTGGACTATACCAATTGCTGAACTCCTGTAGCGTTGATTGTGAGTTGGCTACGCTAATTGAAGAATTAAGCAATCCAGCTTTTTCATATTTAGCGTACCATTTTGCCGTCAATCTTATTGCTAAATCATTTGGATTGAGCCAAGTAGCCGTTTCACCAGCCTTGGCTGCACGAATTACCCCTTGCTTTTCTCCAAGCCAAGACCCGTGAAGTGATGAACAAACTGGAGCAATATTTTGTTTCATAAACTTAAATTCCCTGGCTGAAAAAGACGCCAATGGTAGGTGGATATGGATTACATCCACGGGGTCTTCACGATGAATAGATTTTAGCGCTTTGAGCGCATTTTTAGCGTAAGAACGAGTAAATGTCATTGGTAATTTTAGCCATGGAACTTCGACAATTGACACTCCAGATTGCGGCGGTCCTCGGCCATTATGACTTCTAGTAATGATGGTCACTGAATGGCCAAATGATGCTAAATGGCCAGCAAGATGGTAAACAACTGAACCAATACCACCCCATCTTGGGGGGTACTCGCCGGCAATCATCACTATGTGCATTATTACTGCGATGAGGGATTGGCGTTTGAATATTGACCACTTATGGAAGAATTTGAGGTGAATTATCTATCCAATGACTTCAAAACAGGAAATCTGCCCGCCACTTTATGGGCGATATCCTACCCACGACTGTCACTATCATCCTCCCAACGCGTAATGAAGAGGAGGCTATCGAGCCAACTATCGATTCAATACCAACTGGTTGGTGTAAAAAATTAGAAATTCTTGTAGTAGACGGCAACTCTTCTGATAAAACTAGAGAGTTGGCTTTGAAGAAAGGAGCAAGAGTGCATTTAGAGGACAGAAGAGGGTATGGTAGAGCATACCGGACTGGCTTTGATATCGCTAGTCACGACATCATTGTTACAATGGATGCAGATTGCACTTATCCAGCAGAATTGGTGCCAAAATTAGTAAAAAGACTACTTGATGAAAATTTAGAATACATTACCTGTGACCGTTTATCGTTGGCTGAAGATGGATCAATGTCTGGATTGCATGGATTTGGCAACTGGGCGCTCTCGTTCACTGCCAGACTGTTGTTTGGTTATGGGATCAAAGATTCACAATCAGGAATGTGGGTATTTAGAAAGTCTATTTTTGATAACGCTAAGATGCGCCCAACCAATGATGGAATGCCGCTATCAGAAGAGATTAAACTGTTAGCGAGAAAGCATATTGGGAAAGAAAAGGCGATAGAAATCTCTGTACCTTATCGACCACGTGTTGGTGATGCTGAGATTCATACATGGGGTGATGGTTGGAAAAATTTCAAATTCTTATTCGCCAAAAGAATCGGTATGAATCGTACCAAAACCCCTTGGGGCGGAAGAGAATCAAATCCTGATTCAATGAACAAGGATTTACCTGAGCAGTGATTAATTCAAGCCTTCTTCTTGTTCTAACTGTGACCATAAGTCATTAACTATCTCAGTGGTCTGTTCGACATCGCCTTGTTCAATATCTGGATGTTGTTTATCTGCAGGTGGTTGTTTGAAAGTGTCCCAAGACTCGATTAAGTCACCTTCTAATCTATTCTTTCTGACCCTTGCTATGATTAGGGTAATCAAAATTAATGATAACATGCCAACTCCACCAGCAATTAAGGGCGTATTACTGCTGGTAGAATCAGCATCATTTACGACAATTGTTTTGGAAACCTGGCTTATTGTTGCACTATCACCAACTCCATCTATGGCGGTAATTTTCAGGCTTGGACGGCCTGAATTTTCAGGATTGACCTCAACTGACCCTGCCCATATACCATCCCCGTCTAGGTCTTCAAGCGCAAAATTCCAAACTTGGATTCCATGGATTATGGTTGCTTGTACATCTTGAGTTGTCCCATCTGGGTCAGATAAAGCGACACTAACCTGTAAATCTACTAGCTGATTAGTCGTGAGTTCTCCTGGAGTTACTAAGATAGACTGCTCATCGAGAACTGGATCGGTTTTTTCAACCCGTATATTTCTCGAAACCACCTCTGTGTTTAGTAGACTATCTCTAACGGTTAGTTCTATGAGATATTCACCTGGACTTAGAATGATTGATTCGGTACTGCCGCTCAATGTCTCAACTACTTCACCAGTTGACTTATCAATTATTTTCCATTGCCTAAAGGTAATATCAAAGTCTGCATCTGTTGATTCTTCTTCAATAGTTATAGCAATTCCACCGGTAAAGGATTGTCCTTCAACAGGGTTGATGATTACTACTTCTGGTGCTGATGGTTCAACTACCAATTCAAAGAATTCTGTTCTAACCATTCCATCATCATCGGTGAGAGTAATTTCAATATTATGTGTCCCAGCACTGAGTTGAGACATGTGAGTTATACTAGAGTCAACATCAAGTAATATTGGCTCTGTTAATTTGTCACTCCTTACACTCATGACAAAGCTGTCTCCATCATAATCTAGTGAATTAACCGCGTTCCAAAAGATGAATTCTGATGATTTGAAGGTTTTAGTAAAATCTGGCGTTGCTAATGATAAAACAGGTGCTGATTTACTAACTTGGATAGTTGTTGTATCGGTCACTGGAGGATTGATGCCATCATCAATTTCTAATGTTATGGTATGTATTCCACTACTGAGTCTGGCTTGATAGAACAATCCTTCTTGATTGGTCGAAGACAATCTGCCATCTAGGTCACTAGTCCATGAGACCTGAAGATATTCAGAGCCTTGAAATGGCTCGTTTTGTGAACAAAGCCAGAAGCCAATAGAGTTGAAAGAACTGCATACTGAATCAAAATCACCCGACCCATTGGCGGAAAAGATTGCTAATTCTGAGGAATCATATGAGTCTGCTTGACTTGGTGACACAATCCCGGCCGATGGCGGAGTGTTCAGTACCGATACCAACATTGAGGAAACCTTGTATTGTTCTACATGTTCAAGGCTGTCATCAGTAACTCTCATTTCAATAGTATGAATGCCACGGGACAAATGTCCTTGCCAAACTGTTCCTGAAGGCTCATCCGACCATTGTAAAGTTCCATCTAGACTAGAGTAAAACTCAATTGCTAAATTGTCACCTTCTGGATCGACTGTCAATGAACCATCTAGAGTAACAACTGACTGACTAAAGTTATCGCTTCTAATAACGGTAAAATTAGGCTCTGGTATTTCGTTATACAACATTGTGCTGTAAGCTAATTCAACGGGTTGATTCACACCATCATCAACAAAGATAGATAATACAAAATTATCTTCTTCTGGCGCCGGGTTGTTTTGACTAGATTCTAGCGGGAAAATATATTCTATAGTTTCTGGACAGGCATTAACGCCCATGGATTGGGTGGGATATAACAATCCATAAGAAGTTGCTATCCAACAATTTAGCATATCTCCTTCCGGGTCATAAGTGCCTGAAAGATTAACAATAACGGTTCCTGTTTTGGCAATTATCAATTCATTGAAGGCGTTTAATCCTGGACTAAATTCAGCAAATACAATTGGTGCAAAATTGGATAACTCAATAGTTCTACTTTGTTGTACACAGTGACCTTTATCATCACATAGTTTTGCAGTAATAGTGTGAACTCCGTCACTGAGAGTTTGACTAAGGTCCCCTTGATTCACGGTAAAATTGGCCGAATCACCAATGTTTCCGTCAATTGATGAGGTCCATTCCCAGATTAAGGCATCATCATCGATATCCCAAGAACGATTTGCATTGAACTCTACTTCTGAGCCACTGGGATAGATTGAGTCGCTTTCCGGAGTATCCCAATACAAGAAAGGTGGTTGATTATCTATTGGCAGTAGACAATAAATGCTTTTATCGCCATCCAATGAGACTGTGCTACTGTTCGATAATCCATCATAAGCACAATCAATGGTAACTGTAGTCAATGATGAAGCTCCTGATTGAGTCCATTGTTGGCCAATGAAGTTAGGGAACTTAACGTAGCCAATATCATTGGCATTCTCTTGAGCATTTGGTTCAAATTGATCAAAACTAATCATTACTGGAGCACTTGGAATGCCATTGGAATTATTATTTTGCACCCATACCTCGATGTCCCACGCAATGTCGATTTCTGCTGAAGGAGCGATAATAGCGTTTGAAAAATCAATTTGTTGCGGTTGATGCAGGTGAAGTTTAGAAAAGGAATCCAAATTTATTGCGGTTGAGGCCGTTAAATCAGTTAATGAACTCCAATTTACCTGACTGTTTTGCAAGATTATTGAACCAGTACATTCTGGTACAATGGTATTATCTTGACCCACTAAATCGTTGTGGTCAATCAACAGTAGACATGATGTTCCAGAAAGTTGAGCTCTGCTAAGTTCTGATGGATAGTTGCCATTATTATTAGCATTCCAAACCATACCTGAGTGATTACCTTGGAGAACTAAAGTGTCAATGTTGCCAGCAGCCCGATTAATTCTGATTGCTGGACCAGCATCAGTTCCTTGTCTCTCTGTGACAATTAGCACATCATGCATGTGGAAACGGCCACCTTGCTGTCCTAAACTTAGCCCACTATTATCGACGGTAATCGGGTCATAAGCAGGGTTATTATTTTCCACTGTCAAGTGAGTGAGGAATAGGTCTACTGAATCCTTTACCATTACCCCTGAACCTGCAGAGTTTGAGACCGTACAACGATTACAGGTCACATCTCCAGAACTAGATTCCAAGTCATTAGATTTCTCGAAAAATAATCCGGCTTGCTCCATTTCATTTAATCCCAAATTACCATTACCTATTGCGGTAAGGTTGGATAAAGTGACGTAGCGTGAATCAAAAACATGGGAACCTGATTCACCATTATCAGATAGATGAAGATGGTCTACTATTACAGTGGATGATTCAATAAATAGCCCGTCTTTACTATTGTTGTGTAAGAACCAATCACTGCCTTGCATAGCTCCTCCAGATGTTGCTGAAATCCCTGGTCCAACTGAGCCTGAAATTACTAAATTTTCAAATCTAGGAGCGAAGAAAGAAGACCTTATTGCCAAGCCTGATTCATGGGCACCTTCTCCTGGATCGCCAGAATCTGTAATAGTTAAATTTCTAAATGTAGTAGAAGCGTCGACAAAGTATAATCGAACTCCTACTGTAGTTGAATCTTCTACCGTGGTATTTTCAAACCATGCTCCTGTTGCATTAACTTCAATGGCAGCAAATCCAATCCCTGCCGTTTTTGCATTTGGCCCGCCAGTACCTCTAACGATAGTATTAGTAAAATCTGCAGTTTCGTAATTAGTGAAATTAGTATGATTTGCCTTGTCGACATATATCCCCCTATACATCGAATTAGTGACTATGCAATCTCTCACAACTGCTCTAGTGAAGCCACCATCACTAACATGTCTTATCAAAATTCCATAATCAGATTTATCGACCGATAAATCTGTAATTAGCGGTTGACTATCTTCAATCCAAACACCCGCTGAAATTGCATTTGCACCTTCCGCACTGACGTTATCGATGCTGATATCACGATAAATACCACCTGAAGAGCCCCAAATGTTGAGACCTCTGATACGTAGATCTGTCATAGTTGCGCGCTCAACAACGGGAGTTGAGCCTGCACCAACCGAAAGCCCAAGTCCATAACGCCAGTCAGAATAGGAAAAACCCTTACCGGCTTGGTTTATGATTAAATCATGAATTACTGGATTAGCACCTGAAAATAAATCAATTCCAACTCTTGATGGATTTGTGATTGTAACGTTATTTAGTTGGGGGTCTGACCCGTAAATTGTAATACCATATGTTGCATCTTGGATTGTTATGTTATCAATTATAGAACCTCTGCCAGATGAAGAACTATTGAATTGTATGCCATAATGAAGGCCAGAACCAAGTTGTGAGAACACTACAGGACAACTATTATTGCCTTGAATAATCAATCGACCATCGACAAATAATCTTGTGGAGGAGGATAACTCAACTGTAGTACAAGGAGAAATTACTAGTTCATCAGTGACACTAACTGTGTATGATTCTGTTAACTGAACTAGCCCATTCCATGTTGTCTGAGCTTTAGTTGAAGCATTGTTCTCAACATTATTGTCAAGGGTTCCTGAATCAACCGGTAAGTTGGCCAACGGTGTCAAAATTAGGATTAATGTCATTAATATCATAGAGAATTTTACCCTAATGACACCATCCATAAATTCCGTAGTACAGTGTTACTTTTCAATGGTTCGGATAATTGGGCATGAGGCTAAATCATAGTATATTTAGATAGCAAGCAATAAGAAATAGGTTGAATTGGAGAGTTCATGCCTGAGGCGTTTGTCTTGTTCAAAACCCTACCTTCAAGGGAACGTGATGTATATCTTACATTAAGTAATCATGAATCAGTTGTAGAAGTACATGCTCTGTATGGTGAATATGACCTCATTGTCAGAGTAAGTTCCAGTGAATCTGGCAAACTATCAGGTATGCTGATGAGCGACTTTAGGCAAATTGACGGAGTCAAAGATACTCAGACTCTAATTGCAGTAGAATATTAGGTGATTAAATGGCGATTGGATTTGTATTGATAACAACTGAACCGGGACAAGAAAAAATGGTTAGAGACACTCTAGAATCAATTGATTTGGTCACCTCTGGGTGGATGTTATTTGGCGAATATGACTTAATTGCTAGAGTCCAGGCAGATGACGAGTATGATTTAACCAGATGCATAGTAGAGGAGATAAGACCGATGAAAGGCATTGTCGATACTAAAACTCTAATCGGTGCGGAACTTTAGAGCAGTGAATGTAATTTAGACTCTAATTCTTTTGCAGCATTATGGCAACCTGCTTGTCGATACCTAGCAATTGATTCATTCAACGATGATTTTTGAGAGTTCTTACTAATCTGTGATTTGGCTAACCACCATCTGGCGCAATAGCGTAATGCTGGACTTGACCTTGGCAATTGATTTGGTTTAGTTAATTGATTGAACATCTTTGATGCTAGGTCTAAATTGGTGTTAATTAGTGATTCAATTAATTTTAATTTCAATGATTGGGACATTAGAATATTATCGATAATTGCACAATTAGATTGGACCATTTCTACAACTGCGGATAAATCACAGATCCCATTATCGTACTCGTAAATTTTTATTTTCGTCTGCATACTGAGATACACTGGGTCACAATTATGCTCAATGCTTTCTATCGAGGTAAGCAGATTAACAGCCTTCGCTAGGTTCTTTTCATCAAGTGCTAATGTGAATTTAATCATCGTGACAGCCACTAATATGACGTTTCTATTCGCCAAATCAGAGAAATCTAATCGACTCAAATAAGAATTTACCTTACTAATTAATTCACCTTCTAACTTCTGATTTGGTAATCGATTTTCCAAGATTTGAGTCGCTAATGAAATTAGTAATTTGTTTGCTTCAAAAGAGGATTGAGTGGTGATTAACTGTTCAGTAATTTGCTCGCAGTGCTCTAATCTACCCGCTAATTTAGCGAGCATGAAATCAATCTCAAGTTTATTATTACCAGATAGAAATTCTGTACTTTGCTTTAGATAATCTACTTCATACCTATCTGCTGCTATCTTGCATGCCATATATCTCAACGATTCATTTTGCAAGTCTTGCTCAATTAAGTCTTCAATCATAACAGCCAATGCGGCAGAATTAATTTCAATGACTCGATCTAAAGAATCTGAAATTTGCTCGATAAAACTATCTGGCGCTGATTTTGACAGATGGTAGAAATAATTAATCATATTTTCATCTGCTGAGATATTTTCCCAATGTCGGCATAGGTGTGAATGAATTTGTCTAGTTTCATCCTTTGACAAGTTACTGCGAGTTATATTTCGCACCAAGTGCTGTAATTCCACAGCCGAACGTTTATGCCACTTTAGAAGACTTTGCATATCGAATTTTTCTATTTTAGGTTCGATAATTGAAAATTCCGACTTGACTGGACTAGGTTCTAGAGACATTTGTGTAAGCAAATTTTTATCATCCTCACTGAGGTTTTTCAAAACAACTTTATTGACATAATCGATAATGTCTGTCGATGACTCTGGTGCTCCAAAACTTGGGTCATACAACTTCAATGCCAGCGGATGGTGGCCTAATTTTTCACAAATGTCTAACCTTTTGGACAATTCAATGTCATCTCCAAGCATTTGACAGCAAGAATCAACATCCAGTGATTCAATTTTAAGTTGGTCAAAACCAAGAGACGAATCTAAATTATCCCGAGAGATTAAAATGAATTTTGTCTGGCTATTTTGGCTAATTGCTTCGACTAAATCCTGTATTTTGGCATGGTGTCTTACATCAACTAGGTGAAAATCATCAATTACCAAGACCTCTTCAAGATTTGAAAAAACCATCGAAATAGATTCTATGTCACGGGGAACCATGGTGGTAAAGTTCCACGTACTACATATTTCCAAGTAATCAGTAAATTCGTTGGCTGATGCCCATCTTACCGAGGTTTTACTGCCATAATGAGCCGCAATTTTACGGACCAAAACCGATTTGCCAATACCGGGCATACCAGTGATGACTAGGGATTTTTCGGTTAGAATATCCAAGGCTTGAGAAAACTCAGCATCACGTCCAAAGATTTCGATTAGTTCAGGGGGGTTGCCAAATATTTCTTTTGCCTTCTTTGGGGATATATCACTAAAGACAAGTTGTGAAAGGTGTTCTCGTCCTAAGGCTGAAAGGTGGTAAACTTGCCTCCTCCTTGAACCACCTCCAATGACGTGAGCCATTCTTTTGAACACAAATCCATGTTCCTCAATTATCCTTAATGGTATATTTAGGGCAGAGCGGACCACACCAATTCCTTCAGCAATTCCCGGAAGCGATAAATCTCGACTCACATCCCAAGACTTTTCCAAGCTAGATGGATATTCATTCAACCATTTCAGTATTCTTAACTGAGGTTGAGTTAGCATGTTGCTCACTACTGCGAGGTGATATGGGTTATCAATTGAATGTAACAATGTATCTGCTCAAATTTGATGGTTGGCCTTTTGAGGTGGCACCTTGAGGGAAAGCCATGGCGGTCGAATTGTCCTCAATATCATTGCCAAAAAAACCGGGAGTATACTTGTTCAAAAACCTGAAAGGTCGCGTACTGTATGTTGGAAAAGCAACTAAGTTAAGCGAACGGATAAGGTCTTATTTTACCAAGAATCCTGATCGGGCAATGATTCCTGAATTAGTCAAAAAGTCTGATGATATTGAGTGCATAGTTACTGCCTCCCCACATGAAGCGCTTATCTTAGAAAGACAATTGATTAGAGAACACAAACCAAGGTATAATTCCATGCTAAAGGATGACAAATCCTTTCCATACCTGGCACTTACCAACGATGATTTACCCAGAATCTTATACTCTAGAAGACCGCCAAAAAATGCAGTTATTTGGGGTCCATTCCCAAATGCAGGTGCAGCAAAGCAGGTGATGAAACTACTTAGGCGCCAATTCGGTCTTCGTGATGAAAAAAATAACATCCCATTTGGCTATCTTGACTCTGGTAATGATGATGATTATCGTCAGCGAATTTTGGCAGTAAAACAAATTTTAAACGGTAATGCTAGTTCATTGATTGAGACATTAACAAAAAAAATGGATGATTATTCTGAGAATTTAGAATATGAAGTTGCCGCGAGACAAAGAGATTTAATCAAAGCCATTCGAACCACTACAAGTCAACATATCGTCTCAAGTAAGGTTTATCGCGATTGTGATGCAATAGGATTTGCTAGTGAAGGCGATTTAGCAGCAGTCGTAGTATTACATGCTGACGATGGAATAGTAAAAGGTCAAGAATCTTGGCAAATGATACATCGGGAAGATATCGGAGAAACTATCTCTATGTTTGTTTCAGATCACTATGCCAATAGAATCCCGCCAAAATTACTGCTAACTCCAACACCGCTATTTGACGGGGTTGAAGATTGGTTGCAAACCAGAAGAGATTCGGCGGTCGAGGTGAGAAACCCATCAAGAGGCGATTTGGTTACCTTGATGAAATTAGCATCACAAAATGCCGAAATACAATTGATAAGATTTGTCAATAAAACCAGTGGTTCGCTAGAAAAACGTGCAGCTGATGATGGGGCAAAACTACTGGGAATGCAACAAATGAATCACGTTGTATGTTTTGATATGGCCCAAATTCAAGGCGAACATCGAGTCGGGGCTAGCGTTTGTTTCAAAGACGGCAGGCCATTTAAGGAAGAGTATCGTAAATATACTGTCAAAGGAGAACAACTCGATGATTTACGCATGATGCGGGAGGTTGTCCAGCGTTGGATGAAACATCAAACTGAATGGCCTGATTTACTATTGCTTGATGGTGGTCAAACACATCTAAACATGATTCATGAAATGATTGACAAGTCTGAAAACTCCGGTAAATTTGCGATTGCGGCGCTAGCAAAACGGGAAGAAACTGTGTTTAGAAAAGGCCACGAACCAATTATTCTAGACCGGCGGGGGAGGGTGTTAATTCATGCTCGAGATGAAGCGCACCGGTTTGTCAACACATTCCACAGAAAGCGCCGTAAAACAAGTAAAATGGTAGACCCACTTGAGAAAGTACTAGGTTTAGGTGCTAAAAAGTTTCAAACTTTAATACGTCATTTTGGCGGAAGAAAAGAGGTGTTACATGCTAGTGAAAAGGATATCAAGACTGTACCTGGTATTGGCCCAGCATTAGCTAAGCGGATCTTTGAGGCAATCAATGATTAATCAAATCGATGATCTGGAAGGTCAACCATTGGGGGAGGGCCTTTGTTGGAATAATCTTCAAACTTCTCCATATCGCCGTGTAGGCCTTCACTATGGAATCCTCTCAAATCAGAAAACTCACTGTCACCAATAGTCACCTTTGTTGCAGTTTGTTGATTTACTCCTTTTCTTGCTTTCTTGAGACGCTTCTTGCGGCGACGACGTCTAACAAATAAGGCCAATAGAATTATCACGAATGTAGGATATACCCAAAACTGCATCAGTAAGTAAAGCCATGAAACCTTAATTCTAAAGGAGATAGTATCCTCGAACTCTCCATCTGGAATATTATAGGTTATTTTTTGCCGACCACCGACTTCGGAGATGGTCAGATAACCACCAGTGTCCTCAACATCTTCTATGGTTATTCCACGCGGTAGTATTATTGATACTGGACCCGTAAGAGATAGATCATATTCCTCAGCAATTGAGGTATCTCCGCTAAATGAGTATGATGCTTTTTCGCCACTTGGATCAGGGTATGTTACACCACTACCTGAAACCAATCCATTGGTTAAAGATGACCCCAGTAACTCAGCAGCAGAGACCATTGGATTTACCACAAGACCTCTAAACGCATTAGCAAAGAAATTCAGCTCCATACTGCTGGTATTACCGCCGGCAATTTCTCCTAAATCACCGTCTAACTCAAGTTTAAATTCGACTTCCGGGATCTTGACACTCAAAGTGATTGGTTCATCATCACCAATATCTTGGTCTAGCCCTGTTAAGCCCTCTACCTTGGTCTTGATTTGAAAACCACTTAGATCCACATCACCAAATGGTGAATCTTCTACATCAGGCAATTCTGCACTACTTTCTTGAATAAATTGGGTAATAATATCACCAATATCCTCGGAAAAATCTGTTAATCCCTCTGGCGTAAATTGGAATGATAAGTCGGTATCACACACCTCGTAGGTTTGGTCTTCCGAACAAATGCTGCCCACATCATCAAATGACTTTGGCTGGGCCAGACGACTGGCAATGTCAAGGCCAACCCTCACTAAATCAGATGGTGCTGCTTCAAAATTGACTCTTGTTGAGCCGCTTTGGTCAATTTCTTCTATTGGAATCATGACTCGATAAATGGACACTTCAGCGTCTAAAGCAAAATCAAGAGACACTGACTGAGACCATTCATTTATTCTAAGTGCAGAAATGTCCAACTCGATTTTGCTACTTATACAGGTTCGCTGTATGGTGGTACAGACCACATTCATATCATCATCTCTGATTTCCGTCCGCCAGTCGTATGGGTCGGTTCCTGCCAAAGAAATATCTACATCTTGACTGCCTTCAAGGCTCTTCTTTAGAGTCAGTCTGTCTTCTCCTTCAATCGTTCTTACCCATGTAGGAAGAATAATTTCTAGGGTTAATTCTGCTGGGGGCAAATCCTCTGGAATAACCGAATCAAGGTAGGTACTTGGTAAAACTGATTCGATAGATAGACCGCTTTTTAACAGGTTTCGCAAGTCGCTTTCTTGCAACACTTCAACATACTCAAGTAAATCCCCATCATCAAAATTATTCTTCAAAATGTCGATTAGACTCATGGAAAATGGTTGGCTTGTAGAACGCAAATATACTGGATAATCTGCAGACATTGCCGGTGTTCCTTGAACACAGTAATTCCGTTGCTGGCTTTGTGGTTCCTCAGTACAGTCACTTGAATGAGTATAATTGAGCCCACCTGCTATCGGCAGACCATCTGCTAACGCATCAGATACCCAGTAAAGATCATTCATGGTGATTGGATCATCACTTCCAACTGAATCAGAAATACCACTTGCAATATCATTTACTGGAAATGCTGAAGTCAACTCCTCTAATTCTACCAGACCGTTATGATATGCTAAACGAATTCCATCAGCAGTAACCAAAGGTAAAGTCGCTGAATCAGACAAATTTAGTAACGATACTCCCCAATCATTCATTAGTTCATCATCTAAATATGAAATTCCAGCCACAAAATCAATTGTTGCGGCTGATTCATCACGTAAATCCAACTTTACATTAAGGTCGATAGCCTTGGTTTCTGGTGCAATGCTTACCGTGTTGGTTCCCAAAGATCCGTCACGGTGGGCTAGTCTGACTGAAATAGCGGTCTCCGTATCACTAGCGCCTTGAGGAGCATTTAGCATGTCTACTGTCCATTCACCAGCAAAATATGCAGGGTTACCGCTCCGTGCGGCCAAAGAACCTCCTGCGCCAACTTGAATGATGTCAGCATAATTGGGTGGGGAAAAGGAATAGAATCCGATGTGACCGGGGAGCGTTAGTAAGGTGAAATCAGTATTGATTTCTGCACCCATTACCAGCATTCCTTGAAAGGCTCTTTCCAAATCCAAATTGCCGGTGGAAACTAAGCTAAATGCGGTATCTGTGAGTTCAATAGTGAACGTTGAAGATATACAAATTGGGGGATAAAACGCATTATTCTCACCAGCACCCTCACTTGAATGGATGGAGTCTGTCAATGGGTCATCTAAGCACGCTATGGTATCTCCTTGTTGAGTTATAGAGTTGGTATAATCAGTAGTTAGTCCAACAATATTGCCAAAGCCACTTTCAATAGATGTGTCAAGTGCATTGTTTAATTCTATTTTCAACTGGTCTCTAACGGTTGGTGTACCAGGTCCATTAGGGCGTTCATCGAAATAATTCCTAATCAAGTCAGCCGGAGCGCCATCTTCTGGATCTAGACCATCAGATGCTAATGCCGCTTCTAGAGCCCCGCCGTCGTTAAACCCTAATGCAGAACGATTAAATTCATGAATTGCCCATACCATATCTAACGTAATGGTATCCGTATCTACTAATTGAAAATCGTAGGTGCCGTTGATCCAATCTTCCTGATTAGGTGTTAAGTCATGAGATTGACTATAATCATCACAAGTCCCACCGTTGGCTTGACATGTTGACATTCCATCAGCGCTAACAAATGGAACAAATAGATGTATAGTGAGTAGTATAGTCATCAACATTATGACGCCTTTTGGACGATTATTACTATCTGCATACGACGCCGCCATGTACCCTCGTAGTACAGTGACATTGAAATTCATTCCCCTTGTGGTATTATCATGACTGAGGTGGTTGAGCAGATAGATTCCGCTTCAGTAGTCTTAGTCGCCAAAAGTGATGCTTCAATTATCAGGCAATCTTTGACAACCGCAAAATTAGTCGATGATAAATTTGTCATAACTGAGGTTGATTCGATGATTGCAATACCAATTTTAGATACTGATAAGGTCAAAAAATTGACCTGGTATGACGACACTAAACACGAGATTACTGAGCTAAATTTACCTCCGAGAAACCTGAAATTTACTCCAGCAGAACAAATTACGAGAAATATAACACTGTATCTAAAGCAAAACCTTGATTCAGATATCGCAGAGTTAATCGTCAATTTACCTCAGAAGTGGGAAAGGTTTGGAGACCTAGCAATTATTCCTAATTCAGCAATGAATAATTCACAATGGCAAGTACTTATTGGCTCAATTACTCAAAAGCAAAGACGAGAAATATGGCAAATTATCGCTCAAACACTTAAGGTAAAACGGCTTGCACGACAAGATAAGATTGCCAGTGATATGATGCGAACATCACAAGTCGAAATGTTGCTGGGTGATTCGGGTGAAGTTGAAATCAATGACTTTGGAGTGAAATTTTGGCTTGATGTAACAAAGGTTATGTTTTCCTCAGGCAATGTTACTGAGCGCCATAGAATAGGCGACATTGACATGTCAGGGGAGATTATCGTTGATGCATTTGCTGGAATTGGTTACTATACTCTACCAATGTTAGTTAGAAGCAATGCTCAACATGTCTATGCCTGTGAGATTAATCCAAACTCAATTCAAGCATTAGAAAATGGTGCTAAATTGAATAAGGTAAGCGAGCGCTTAACCATCCTTGAAGGAGATAATTTGTCTACAATGAAGCAAGTATATTATTTGGCAGACAGAGTTCACTTGGGGATTTTGCCTTCTTCAGAAACGGTTTGGCTATCAGCGATTAGTTGCTTAAAACCCAGTGGCGGAATGTTACATATCCACATGAATATTGAAGAAGAAAAAATCGCCGATTTTGTCACATACTGCATTGAGAGTATTGCTAAATTAGCAAAGCAACTTGGGCGTGAAGGAATCGTTTCTGCCAAGCATGTCGAGAAAGTAAAATGGTATGCGCCAAGAATGCGACATATCGTCATTGATGTCTCAGTTAGATGATTAAAACGAACCTGGCGGCGGTGGACCCGCTGGTCTCTCAAATGGAGTATCACTGCCTTCCGCTTGATTCAGCATTGAGAAATCATCTTGATACGGCAACTTATCAATTTCCAAATCTGCTTTTTTCTTTCGTAAATAAACCATAATTCCAACGCCTGCAATACTGGCAAAAATCATAATTCTGATAATTAAATCGAACCATGAATCCATATTTGCATTATCAGGGAATGTGTCATAATAATTAGCAATGCCATCTCCATCTGAATCATATTTGGCCTTGGAATCATTAGGGAATTGGTCAGAATTATCACCCAGTCCGTCATTATCTGTATCATTCCATTCTGCTCTATTATCAGGGAATGCGTCTTGATTATCGCCTATTCCATCGACATCGCGGTCATAACATTCAGCTGGGTCATCAGGCCATATGTCTTGATTATCCCCACACCCATCACCATCAGAATCTGACCATTCAGTTGGATCTTGAGGGAATGCATCGGTATTATCCCCTACCGTATCGCCATCAGTATCATTCCATTCTGAAGGATCACTTGGAAAAATATCCGTATTATCTCCGTATGTATCATTATCAAAATCATACCAGTCTAGGGGATCATAGGGGAATAAATCCGTATTATCACCATACCCATCACCATCAGAGTCAGCCCAGTCATCAATATTATCGGGAAATAAGTCAGTGTTATCTGAAAAACCATCGCCGTCACGATCCGGACAACCTTCTGGAGAAAGGGACAGACCGAACCTTGTTGGACAAGCGTCTCGGTTATCGCCAAATCCATCAGCATCATAATCAAACCATTCGCTTACATCATCAGGAAATTTATCATAATTATCACCATACCCGTCTCCATCGGTATCAATACATTCAGTTGGATCAAATGGAAATTGATCTGAATTATCGCCACAACCATCACCATCACCATCACTCCATTCAGAAGCGTCTAGGGGGAATTTATCAATGCCATCAATTACTCCGTCGCCATCAGTATCTTCGTCATAAATATCAGTTCCAGCGATGGTTTCATCAAGGTTATCAAGTAAGTCACCATCAATATCTGAGTCTTCAGTATTGGAACAGCCATCATCATCTAAGTCATTATCATGAACACCAATTTCGCCTCTTGGACAAGCATCTTCTAAATCTGGAACCAGATCATTATCATCATCCAAATCAACATCATCAGTACAACCATCTGAGTCGTGATCATTATTCGCTTCGCTAAATGGGCAAGGGTCAATGGCATCATTGAGTCCGTCTTCATCTGAATCCCGTTGCGCTGCTGAGCACCCATTGTTATCGACTATTGCCCCAAGAACTGTTGCTGGACAAATATCATCACCGTTGGAAACTCCATCACTATCATCATCTAATTGTTCCCAAGAGCACCCTGTTTGGTCTGCTATCCAATCGTTATTAGTCCACGGGCATTGATCGTAATCATCGGTAATCTGATCACCATCGGTATCTGCATCACCGATAGATTGGATGGCAAAAAAGGAGATGAATTGATGCATAACTCTAGTTGGGTGTGCTTTATCAAAAAATATGAACTCATCTGGATTACTTGCCACTGTTGAAGCACTATTGCAAATCGGCAATGGTAACAACGTTGCTGAAGCACTACAAGCGGAGTCTTGGGTATTGGTTATTCCTAGCGCCTCACTGTTGTCAACAATGTCATTAAACAATGACCAAGCGTCTATGAAATGAACTGAAATTGACAACTCTGCAACTAAATCATTTACCAGTGTTGCTAATTTAGAATTATACGAAACTACCTCTAAGGCAATGTTATTTTGTTGACTTTGGCTACGACCAAGAATCTCTGGAGTTTTTTCTAATGGTGGTAAATTAGGGATAATAAATTTACTCGCTCCAGCAGCACTTAATTGCCTGATATGTGATTCCATATTCGCTACTATAGTATCTGAATTAGCGGTTCCGTAAAGAAAATCATTACCTCCAGCCCATAGAGATACCACTTCATTTGACGCGATACTTGATTGAACATTAGCCAGATAGTTGTTAATCTGAGTTCCGACATTTGGCAGTAATAAGTAGGAAAAACCTTGACCGGTTTGGGAACCACCAAATGCCCGATTATCACCAATTTCAGTCAAAGAACCTACAGTAGTTGAAACGCCGTAAGCTTGTGAAACATATTCAAGCCAAACTGGACCATTGGAAAATCGTCCTTGCCAATATGGTGGCACATCAGGAACATTTAGGATACTATCCTTGGCATTACCCATATCACTTAACGAGTCACCAAAGGCCAATAAATTGCCAATTTGCGGCATCATGGTCTTTTGAAATACCATGAATGGAATTTGAGAATTTGCCAGTAGTGTATTATCTGAATTAATTATCTCGACTGACATGAAATAGAAGTTTGAATCCAGATAAAAATGCTTCACTGATAATGGGAATTGAGTGCTTGGCCCAGTTGGTTGGAATTGACTACTACCCGATTGTACCTGAGCCCCGTCTAGATCTGTTATGACGTACTCTGCGGTCAACTCACTGCCAAATGGGGCGTTAGAAACCTTAACACTAAATTCAATTGTATCATTTGAATACCATTCATATTTCACCATCGAAAGATCAACATCAATCGAGCGTGCACTGGTTGATGCAGCAATTGGTAGTGCGGAGAAAAGCAACAACAAGACCAATGTCATTGCTTTTCGCATGTTACGGCTAATGTTACAGAGTTGAAAGAGGTACCTACAACTCAACTCAACTCAATTCATTTAATTATTGTCAACTAGCATAGCATCGAAAGTTACAATTGTATCATCATTCAAGTTCTGCGGCGGGTCTATTCTAGCGATAAGCAACAACATTATTCCGAGCAACATTAAGCCAGATATAGTCACGGTTTTACCATTTATCAATGGTTCAATTTCTTCGGTTAATTCGCCGAATCTAATGGTTCCATCAGGGTCTGCAACCCCGATCATTCTAACTGAGTCAATGTGTACTTCACGGATTGGACGCCCGAGTAAATCTGGCCCTGGATTTGCGAAGTTATCTGGAGCAGGATTTGTCACAGTTGGCGTACTAGCGATTTCACGAACCGTATTCATACCATCTCTCACAATGCCAAATACCGCATAGCCCCCATCATCTCGATTCTCAGGGTCCAGACCATGTTGTTCATTGTCAGTAATATACCATTGAGAGTCTGCTGAATCTTGTTCTGCACCTCTAGCCATGCCCATTGCACCATCAACGTGTGACAGATTGACATCATGTTCTAGTGGAATTGTTTCACCTGTTCCTCCACCACTGCATTGAGGACTTGTAACTGGATAAGCCCCTACTGTTTTGCATTCAGGGTCGCCAGATTGAATAACAAAGTCGTCCACAACTCTGTGAAAGAAAACGTCGTCATAAAGACCTGTTTCGATGTGCTGGATGATATTTGTAGTAGTAATTGGCGCCCATTGTTCAAACAATTCAATGGTTATTTTTCCTTGAACTTCTGGTGAAGTTAAACCGGTATGATAACTAATTTCGATAACCAATACTGCATTTCCTTGGTATGATTGATTCATTGGTGTATCTTCCTTGACAGGTCCGTCAGTCCAGCTATCAGGATCAATTCCAATACTTCGCCAGGATGGTACTTCACTTTGCCCAGATGCGGTGATTGGCAAAGATAGCAACATGAAATTTAACACGATGAACAGAGCCAAGCGTCCTCGCATGTGTAACGTACTGCCATCTCACACATGAATAATTCGACAAATAAGCGTCATACTCTTGAGTCATTAGTTACTGGAAAGACCATGGCAGAAGCAATCTCTGACTTCCAAGAGGATGTTCTTGTTGCTGAGTTAAGTGAAGAGTTGTCAAGTGGTAGTCGAAAGGAACTGAACTTGTCAATGCTGTCAACAATTGCGATTTCTATTGTGTTTTTGATTCTGGCAATGTCATTTGGCAAAGTGATTGTTCATGATTCCAATGATGCTTCATCATTCAGTGGCGAGTGGTGGGAAACTCCACTTTCGCTTAGACACACAATGGATTTACCAATGGATACCATGCGAGCCCAATTACCGGTAAATGGTACCTATGAAGCACTGCCATATACCGAACATTTTGTTTCGGTAGAATTACCATTAGAAGAACAAGATATCGGCACTCCAGAAGATGACTTGATGCATGTAGCACTTTGGCTGCCTGATGTCGAGGAAGGTGTCAAAGTACCAGTAATAATGACCATTCATCCATACTATGATTTTGGTGGAGAAGGAATTGTTGGCGACGACTCTTCACCAAATACAGTACCTGATGGCGGTGTTGGAAAATGGGTTTACGATACTTTTGTTCCTCACGGCTACGCCCTAGCCCAGGCCTCAACCTTCGGCACTGGACAATCAACTCACTGCCAAGATGTCAAAGGATTATCAGAACAAATTGGTATTCAAGCAGTCGTTGACTGGCTTGGAGAGCAAGAATGGTCAAACGGTAATGTTGGACTAATGGGCAAATCCTATGCTGGCACGACTAACTGGGAAGCTGCACAGAATCCTTCAGAACATCTCAAAACAATTGTTCCAATCTCTGGCTCAATAGGGGTTCAAGAGATGTTCTATCGCAACGGCTCCTCAGAGAGCCGAGCAATGGTCTATGATGCACTATACGAAGGTGCTACTACTGACCCTACTTTTGACGACGCACGTATGTGTACCGACGATGCTGTTGGTCCACTAAATCCGCTTACTACTTGGGCTGGTGCAGAGTATGGTGGCTCAAAGTGGAGTAAATACTGGGAAGAGAGAAGACATCTGCCAGATGTGTTAGAAAACTATCGCGGTAGTGTCTACTTAGTTTGGGGCTTACAGGATTGGAATGTTGACCCATATCATGCCTTTCCAACCTATCAAATGATGATTGATGCGGGAATAAACGCCAGAGCAATTGCTGGTCAGTGGGCGCATAATTACCCAGACCAGCCAGACCGTCATTCAGAACTAACCTCCGGTTACGGTGAAGAAGCCTATCCAAATATGTCTAGAATGGATTGGGGGGTTGAATTATTTGGTTGGTTTAATTATTATCTCAAAGACATTGGAGAAGAGCCTGAACCAATGGTACAAATTCAAACTAATGATGGAAAATGGCATGTTGAAGATACTTGGCCACCGGAAGACATGACATGGGAGATTCAAGATATATCCACGTTATGGACTCAAACTGGCGATTCAGTAACCGGCTTTGGCGGAGAAGTAACTCTAGTTAGCCAACCACTTGAAGCAATAACTCACATTTCGGGGCTACCAACACTGCATTTAGACGTTACAACACAATCCTGCCAAGGCGGACAAATCTTTGCGACCTTGTATGATAATGATGACAACTTAAGACTTGGACATGCCACAATGGATGTAAGATACCGAGACGGGGGTCATGATGCTAAAGCAACTGCACCGTTATCGAGTTATACCATGCTGATGGAATTCAACCCCTTAGACATAATAATCCCCGCTGGTCACACACTACGGCTCGAACTAACCGAATCTGGTGAAGATTACTTGCCAAGTCCATGTGCCACAAACCCACTTGGAGGACTGACGGTCAATGGTGGTAATTTCGGCCTTCCAATAATTGACCGACCTGATTCCCATGATGCTTGGTTCCTTGCACCACCATGGTGGGAACAACAACCAATACCTCAATAGATAAAATGGGATGAGTAAATATGCACATCAAAGGGAAGATTATTGGCCCTATTGGCGTGTTAATCCTAATAATAGGCGGATTAAGCGCAATTTCTGGTTTTTCGGAAGTGAGTGACATTGATGACTTTCAATACGTTGAAATCACTAATGGTACTTTGATAGTTGATGATTTAGAAGGAGGATTTACAGTTTACGTAGATTACCCGCCTGTCGATTTTAATAATAATCAAATTCATGATCTCTGTGAGAATATCGTAATTACTGCCACTCATGACGGAAAGTGGATTTCTGATTACGGTGCAGAATATTCAGAAATACAAAATCCAAACCCCCAAAGAGAGGTGTTTACTTATACAGTAGACTATGATAATAGTGGATGTAGTACGATTTATGGTGCTGAAGCAGCATGGTATGAGGATAGAGAGTTGACTCAAATTGGCAAAGTTTGTGTAGGATGCATGAAAGGAAATACAACCATAGTGGCTGAGGATAATGTCTCTATGTGGATAAAGACCAATGGCATTGCTGATGATGCATGGGCTGGAGTGATTGGGGGAGTGATTATGGGTTGCTGCGGTACTTGCTTCACCATATTTGGATTTGCAGGTGGAATTACAATAAACAACGGCAACAATAATCCTCAAGTTACTAGCTATCAACCAGGATATGAAATGACAAAACCAAATTATGCTGCAATTCCTCAACCAGTATATCAACAAACAATAGACTCTTACCAAGACGAAATTCCAGCCGCGGTGACTAATACAAAATTTACAAAACCAAATTATGACCAAACCAGCGGTGTCCCGATTGAAAAAGAGAAATCAGAACCCGAACCTGATAAAGGAAATTTTTGGGACAATGTCTGAAATACTTAATTTATTGAGTGTACAATAGCATTATAGCGTAATTGAAATTACCTACAATCATGCACCCAGCAGGTAAAGTATTCATGGCAATCGGCGTTTTGGTTCTCTTAGGAGGAGTTCTGATGCTGGTAATTGGTGGTGGAAATATCGAAGATGCTGGTGAAGGGTTTGAAAGTCTTGAGGAATTTACCCTAGAAAACTCTACTTCGGCCACACTATCTGTTGAGGATACAGATGAATATGGTGACCTCGGGTTTTCATTCTGGGTCAAAGGTGATTACACTGACAATGATGGTGAAGGCACTTGGGATCACTGTCAATCTACTACCATAAATATCACTTCAGCACCAGAAACTAACCAAGACTGGGATGCCGGATTAGATGGAGATTTTTACTATGAAGTATACGAAGGATGTCGCTCAACAGACGACAACAAAGATGAAACTAAGCAAAGTCAAGGCCTAGTAAAGGTTGGAGGAGCATGCCTTGCTTGCTATGAAGGTGAAATGACATTCGAATCAAATGTCGAGGTTTGGGTCATTTACGAAGATGAAATTATTGGTGAGGTTTTTGAAAGTATAGGTGAGGGAGTTGAAGGAGTTTTCCAAGGTGCGGCTGGAGTAATGATGATTTGCTGTGGTGGAGTAATCTCAATCTTTGGTTTGATTCTCGGCTTACTAGTCAATAACAATCAAAAAACTATCATCGTCCAAAACGGAGCAATGCCCGGTAACACAATGACGCAAGCGAATCAAACTGCGGTTACTCAGCCCGTTTATCAGAAGTCCTATGCTGACGTCCCGGTACAACCGCAAACTACCATGCAACAGCCTCAACAAGAAGGCTTTTGGAATCAAGAGGAACCAAAGAATCCATTTTGATTACTTGTCTATTGACTGGTGTTGTCTAATCGATATACCTAGATAATAACCAAGACAGTTTACGACTATATCCGATATTTTGTTATCCCATGTTTCTTGAGCAAACTCATAAGGCAATACTAATTCTAAACATTCCCAGCTAACTGAGAGTGCAAGGAAAATATACCAATTATTTAGTAAAAAACGTCCAACTGCTGCCCATTGTAGGAAATGACCAACAGACCAGATATTCAGTAATACCATAACATCACCAAACATCACATTGACAGAATTTTATCTAAATCGTTTCTTATCCCATCGAGCGCCCAATTATCTGCATCCCAACGAACTTTCTGTAAGCCATCTTTACTAACTATTACTATTCCTTCTGTATGTTCTACATCATAGTAAACAGTATGACCTCTTCCTTCGATTGAAGTGCTATTTTCACTTTCTTTTAGTACCACACCAATGCCAAAATCTGACCATATTTGTTCAACTGATGAGAAGTCTCCATCAATGAACTCAAAGGTCGTGAGATAGGTCCATGAGGTGTTGAAATAAGTCATATAATCAAGTAAATCATTAGGCCCATCACGCCATGGATCAACGGTTATTGAGACAAATGAGAGATTATTACCAATCTCAGATTCATATTCTTGATACAGCGTTTTTAGTTCTGCAGTTACTGTTGAACATACATCTGGACAATTGCTGTAAAAGAAATTTACCACGATAACCATGCCATCCAAACTTGTTGAGTTGAAAGTAGAATTATTTGAGTCTACCAAAGTAAACGGAGTGAATGATTTATTTGATGCAATTTCGTTGCCATCAAATAAATTGTCTTCGGTTGAGACACATCCAGCAAATAACAAATTTAATGTTACCAAACTGGTTAAAATCCGGTAATTCACTTATGATTCCTCACTTTCTCTTGTGAAAGAACAGAACTAAACCAATTATCGCAAGCCACAGATAACTTGAATTCCATATCAGCTTTTTGAAATCGAAATTTAACTCCCTAGTTTCATCCAATAATTCTGGCATATGTTCGTACAAAACCATTGCTTGGCCACCTGGTGGACCACCACCACCACCGCCACCGCCGCCGCCGGAGTTAGCATTACTCATATCTGCAACACCATGGTAACATAGTAGGAAGTAAGGGAAACCAATCATTGGTACTGTATCTCCGTCGGTATTTACCACAGTCTTTGATGAACCGCTTATCGGCGTTGAGACGTAGTAATAAGTTCCTTCTGGGTATTCTGGAGTGGCAGCAAATCGTCCATTACATTGGTCTAAATCACCCATACCGTTGACATAATTCCAATCATCAATTCCGTTATACCCTTGATCACCGCCTTCAGAGGTTCTTTCAACTTCATATGATGACTTTAGTGGAATTACTTGACCATTTTCATCCCAGCCGTACATAGCATAGATAGGATAGCCATCAAATGCCCAACCAATGATTGGTGAATGGGTTGTTGAGTCCAGGTCAGTATAGTCATAATTTACTATAGTTTCACCATTTGGGTCGTCCCAAAATTGACACATTGCATCATAGTGATAGTGAACTCCGCCAGGGCCATTATGAGCACCACAATAACCTAAATCGATTGGTTGCCGGTCTTCATTAAAGTAAAGGTACTCAAGAGCAACAGCATCCCCGCCAGGTCCTTCTTCAGGACCAAAAATTGGCACACCGTTTACCGCTACAGCAACTGCTCCTCTGTCGGGAGCACACTCATAAGCTCCATTTGCTGCTGGGCAGTTAGCAGAATTATGTCCCCCGTTGGTATCCTCGACGGGGTTTAATGGGATTGTCCAATCCATATCTTGTTCGTCTGCATTTGCGGCAAGTGCGGACAGCCAATTGTGATTTGGTATTGCATTAGAGTTGATTTGCATTTCACTGTTGGTCATTGTCACTGATACATCGCATTGGAACCATGGACCAGAGCCTCCACCACCACCAGATTGCCCTGCGCCTCTGGTATTGGCGGTGTAAGAATTACCTTCACCATTGAGATCTTTTACCCAATCCCCTTGTCCATCTTGACACAGCCATGAGTCTTCTTTTTCGAAGGGCTGCAAACCATCTAATATGAAATCAACAATTGTATCAAATGTTGAATCGCTTTGGTACGGCAAATGGTGGTCTGCTGTTGGACTATGTACATCTAAAGAATTAGTGAACTTATTTGCCAGTGCTGGAGCCAAATTTTTGAAATTATCATCATTTTCTCCTGAAAAAATCATCGCTGAAATCGAAAATGGTGCCACTGCATCTATCGTATCGATTAAACCTTCATGAGTGGTTGGCAGATAACCTGTATACATTAGAGCTTTATCAAAATTATTAGCAGTATTGGCAAGGTAAACTGGAATCATTGCTGCCCCTTGAGAATAACCTAGAATTCCATAAAACGGTCCATTGTCAATAACCATTTGGTCTAGATATGAAATTGATAAATCTGCCCAATCAGGGTCAGTAGTTGGTTCTCCTTTTCCACCAGGTGGGTCTTTTATCCAAACGTTGCCACTTTCAGGTGTACTACCAAATACAAAGTCGAATCCCGGGAGAGCATCCACTAAATCCTGCATCCCTTGCTGAAACTCAAGTCCAGATGCAGTTTCTCCTCCACCGTGTAAGGCCAATATTTTCGGCCTAGTTGGATTAGGTACCTCTTTTTGCGAGTCTGAACATCCAAACTCATCCACAGATTCTCCTTGTGGAGTATTTGGACACTGATCAACATCATTGAAGATTCCGTCATTATCGGAATCTCTTTGAGAATTTGAGCAGCCATCTTGATCTACACTCTCGCCACTAGGAGTGTTTGGACAGTTATCATCTGCATTACTGACTCCATCACCATCTGTGTCTTTTTGTGATAGCGCACAACCATTGGAGTCTACTAACTCACCTGAAGGAGTATCTGGACACAGGTCTTGGTCATTGTAGACGTTATCCATATCATCATCAAGTTCAGAATCCGAACAGCCACTCTGATACACTGGCTCTCCTTGTGGAGTATCATTACATTGGTCTACATCATCAAGTATTCCGTCTAAGTCATTGTCGCCCGCCGGCCCGGGAGGTACTGGAAGATTAACCATTACCATATCTGAAGAGGTGGAAAATAAACCGCATATAGCATAAATCGTACCATTTGTGTTAACGTTATCAGTATCGAAAGTCATGGTGAACTCACCGGTTTCTGTGGTCACGACTCCAATAACATCCAAAGTCGGGCTCTGATATTTTGGCCGGTATTCTACCGCACAGGTTTCAGTAAATCGGTGAATAAGAACGCCATTTAGTGTCCCATCAGAAGTGCCTTCAATCGGTTCATCCCATTGAAAGGAGATTACTACATCGTCCTCTATTGGTGAAATAATAGTTACGTTTCGAAAGGAAGATTCACTATTTACTCCTTCTGAATCGGTGACAAAAACTTCTGCTACCCATTTACCTGGTTCAGATAAAGGGACCTCTAGGGACCAGCTTCCTGAGGCATCGATATAAGTCGATATAGGGTTAAATATCTCGACTGCAGTAAGTGAATGAATGAACCTAATGGTTACTGTTGAGGATTCAATGAATTCATCCATTGCAAATCCACTGATGGAAATATTGGTTCCATCCCATACTTTGCTCTGTTCAGAAAACATTACCACTGGGGGCTGGTTAACAGCCACTACTGGTTCTGTTACTACTTCATTGTCTGAATCATTATTATCTTCATCAGTCGGATTATCTATTACAACAAGTAATCCACCACCAACAAGAATCATCACTAAAATCCCTGAAAGGGCGGCAATTTTTGTATCCACGAAGACAAAATGGCTTGCATTAGTATATAATCCATCTCTAATCGTGATTAGAAAATTATTCAATTATCGGAACCGCTGGTTCTTGGTATTCCCACGTTGCCAACATGCCAACTAAGAAGCCTAGCGGTGCGACCATCATGCCAAGTACCAAAGTAGGCGTTGACACATACATCGGTCGGTCACAAGCCAGCATTCTAAGCCAAATATAACGCCCAGCAAGCACATCGAAAGCTAGGAAATGTAGCCATCCAACAATGATAACTTTGTCATCTGAAAAGAATTCAACAATTATCTCTGGAGTTGGCATTTCTGCACCTAGAGTAATGAAGATATCTGGAAGGCTGGGGATGGCAAGTATTGCATATGGAATTAATAAGGGTAAAACTGCAATCCTCAAATCACCAACTATTTTTTTGGTAATATTATGGCGTGGAGCAAACCACATAAGACCCCAAATTGGGATTATATAAATCGAAGATATCCAAAACATCACATTCTCTATTTCCATATTTATTCCTCCTCAAGATACTTTTTAGCATCATACTGTAAGAATTTACTGTAAAATGCTGGAAGTAGGATTAGGCTGGATAATAGCGCTAAGGTAATGGCGACAACGAATGCTTGACCGAATAGTTTTAGCGGCAATAAAGCCGATAAATTTAGCACGGCAAATCCACCAGCCGTGGTAAGTGCAGCACCAAACATTGCTCTTCCAGTAGTAGCTGAGGCTTTTTCCACCCATTGTTGTTGAGTTCCACTTGGGTTGTGCTCGACTTCTTCCTCTAATCTGGTGGTAAAGTGAACAGCATAATCAACGCCTAAACCAAGCGATAAGGCCCCGATAGTTACTGTTTGGGGGTTGATATTGTATCCGGTAAAGCCCATTATACCATATACCCAACAGACCACCATCATCAAAGGTATCCACGAAACTATTCCTCTGGCAAAGCCTTGACCTAGATTCTTTTGACGTGCTGAATGTATTGAGACTAACATTACTAAGATGACAATTGCGACAATAGCCGTTGATTGGATTGATGATGCGGCGACATCTGATGTAGTTTGAGCATTGATTAAGCTTCGACCGCTGACTTTCAAGGTTCCATCATCAAGCATTTCTCCTTCAACTTGAGACAATAACTCTTCGATTCTATCATTGAGATCAACTGTGGCTTGCCAATCCAAAGTATTAGCCTGGAAGGAAATCAGTGTTTGTTGTCCGTTTGAATGTAATAATGCACTGGATAATTGTCTGCCAGTTTCATTGCTCAACAGCCATTCAGAAAGGTCATTCCAACCATCACTTTCACCACCTTCAATTGAAATCATAATTTCATCTAGCGCAGCATATTGAGGTCTAGACTCCTCAACCAAATCCCAAAGGCCGTTTGGCACACCAGTGATGTCTGGACTAGCAGTTAATGCGGACATCGTCAAATTCCACGATTCCCAGCCAACATCACTCAATACATCACCATCATAAACAATGTATAGCGGGGAGCGACTACTTTGGAAATCATCTGACAACAGGATAAAATCAGCAACCACTGGTATACTTTGGTCAAACTGATCTCTTTGCTCAAACCCGACTTCTAATTGCTGGAAACCAATAAACATTGGAATCAGCAGCAGTACCGCGATAATTCCTACTTTCATAGGTTGCATTGATAGACGACCTAGGGCCCTTGATACCGGCCCTATTTCGATTTTACTTGCCTTGTCTAGTGGCAATCTTTTAGGCGGTATCAAAGTCATTAATGCAGGTAGTGCTGAAATACTCAACAGGTAAATGAAGAATAGCCCAATAGCAATAACGGTTCCAAATACTTGCAGGAAAGTAAGTGCTGAAAATCTAAATGAAAGGAATCCGACTACATCGGTAAATATTGCAATCAGTAAAGCGATTGAGGTGAAAATTGTTCCTCTACGAATTGCCAGTTTTCTAGCTTCTACAGAAAAATCCCTCATGGTTTCAGCTGACGCACCCTCTGGAGAATTCTTCAATTCCTCCCGTATCCTCAACACTACGTGTAGACCATAATCAACACCAATAGCCAATAATAGCACCGGGATTGAGTTCATCGCCGCATTGAAAATCATGTTGACTCCAAAGAATTCTAGCCAACCAGAAAGACCGTAAGTTGCAGCTATTGCGAAAATCGTCAATACCATCACATACGCAGTCTCTCGCTTACTACGGAAATTAAACCAAAGAATCAAGGCTAGTAAAAAGAATGCTGAACTGGTAAGAATGCCAATCTCTTTACCCAATGTCTCAGTTGAACCAACGCCAAATTGAGCAAAAGAAAAACTTCTAATCTCGTCATCACCAGTATCTTGTTGAAGTTTTTCCACCAGTGAATTAGACCATTTAGTGATGTCATTTTGCGTGGAATCAAAATCTGTAGCTGCTTTTCCGTGAACCACTGGGTCGTTGCTTATCACCAAGGTAGTGATAACTGGGCCAGACATATTCCACGGGTCGTTTCGCTCATCAACCGGAATATTGGATAGTATCGCTTCTCTAAAGTCGATATCCTGCAAACCTTTCATCATATTCAATTGACCGAAAATGGGTCCTGAATTGGCCGCAATTAATCCAAGTTCTTGTTGAGATTTATTCTCCTGCATCAACGATGACAGATTACCAATCAGTTGGTCTAGTTTATTTGATAAGTTGTCGCTAGAATCAATTCTCGCCAACCAAGATTCCGGACTAGAAAAGTCCCATTCAGTTAGACGTTCGGCGGTAACTGGCTGAAATTCGGGTATTGCTGAAGATGCGGTATTTAGTGAATCTAGTGAGGCTGTTAAAGTAGAGGAATTTGACTGCCTGATTTGCTCGATAGAATTAGACAGTCCACTAAGCCAATTTGCTGATTGCAATGAATCTTGTAGTGTATGCCATTGGATTACCGAACTAGCCATTCCAGCATTTGGTTGAGTGCCAAATAGCGGATATTGGTATGGTTGAAAGTTTTCATCCAGCAATAATTGTGCTTCAATATATGCCAGTTTAGTCCACGTATCCTGAACTCGTAAATCTCCTTGCTCTACTTCATCAATAATTCGAACAAAATCAACAGAGGCTTGATATTCATCTTCAATATCATTTAGCAATGATACCGTTTCATTATCAGGGAAAAACCCATCCTCGCTATTATCGAACTTAAGATGCATTGCCCCAGAAGATAATAAAATAACTACTGCAAATAGACAAGCCAAAACAGTGCGTGGTCTGTCAACACTTTTTTCCGTCAGAGCAAAGAAAGGATTTCGCATATTCTAGGTTTCGAAGTTTTGTTTATAGTGATGTGGTATTATCCGTGGGTGATTATAATCAATTCAAGACAATTACATTACCGACGAGAAATCATTCTTCGTATGGTTGCCAATCTTCATCGCCTTCCATCCTATACCACCAGTAACCATCTTCATCTTCAAACCATTCAGTGCCATCTTCATCAACAGAATAACCATCCGGATAATCACTTTCTTCCTCAGTACTTGGATCTACCATGCCAGTTTCTTCAGTGATTTCTTGTTTAACTCGATAGACTTCTTCATCTGCATCGGCAAATACTCTGTTAACTACGCCAATATTGGCGACGTGATCGCCTTTCTTGATCGCATCGTCTGATTCTTTCAAGAACTCTTGAGCCATTTTACTTTTGTAATCCTCAAACTCATCTCGGCCAAATCTGCCGGTAAATTCATTCCCTTTGGCTTTCATTAAATCATCCAAAGTTTGGCGTTTTTGCCCTTTGAGTACCGGAGCATCAGGGGCATCTCCCATGTAAAAAGGGTCATCAGCCTCATCCATTTTAGGGAATGTTCTGCCTTCGGGGTCTGCTTCCTCAATCGATTCAATGATTAAGTCATGCTCTTCTTCATCGATTTTTTCTTCGTCATAGTTCTCCGCAGTAATGCTGACTAACTTTTCCAGATTTTTGGCTAGCATTCGGTCATTAACGCTGGCTTCAACCAATTTATCGACTTGCTTTAGAAGGCGTTCGTAAGGACTCCCAGCAAGGGCACCGAAAATCTTCCCCATACGACCCTTCTTCTTCGCCATGACCGGTTGTTAAACCCATGCATTATGAATTTAATCGTCACAAATAAACATACTTTTCATCAATAAAACCATTCTAGCCCTACACGATAGCATGGTTGAAGCGTGGCTAGAAGAAATCATGACCTCATATAATCATGATTCATTTGAGGCGAGAGACTCTTATGCTGCTCAGGTATACATGCCTGGAAAACTATTCCAAGATTTAGTTTGGTGGGCATTACAAGCCCTACCCGATGAAATCTTAGTGGGGCTTGATATTGATGCTAATCGAAACCCGAGCAAGGATATTGAAAATTTATTTCTTAGTGAGCAGCAAGTTGAAGGGTTGTTTCAAGGCCAGGGTTTTGTGATAAGTGAAGCACATATTGTTAATCGTGGAGATTCATACTCAGTACATCATTTGCCTGAGGATTGGACCGATGAAATTTTTGCCCCATCTAGAGGTGCAAGAGCTGGGCGATTTACCCATTGGCTGCACACTCATCCAAATGCTCCAGCGATACCAAGCGGTGCTGATGCTGATGCATCGCAAGAAACCTCGGGTATCGACTTAATCTTGGGCTTAAGATTCTCGCCGTCCGGACCACTACCTTGGTTTGATGATGTTGAAGGCAAAAGACGCATTCTTGGTAAAGAGGCAGCATTAGACAATAAACAGCAAGCTAAGCGTCGATTATTTGGTGGAACTCAACTGCCGGTAATTGGCATGGCCCCTAGTGGACATATGATCCATGAGGTTCAATTAATCGCATTTCACAAAACTGGTTTGGGAGTTAATGTGATTTTCATCGACGACCAGGACTCGCCGTATGGCTGGGAATCACTCATTACTCAATAACGCCGAATAGATATCGTCTATTCTCGCTGGATTAACACCAATATCGCCTGAGCCTAGTCTAGACTCAGAATGTATTTCGATGATACAACTATCTCCACTGTCTTGAATCGACACAACCACGTCATCTGGGAACAGCCAGAATGGCGTTACTTCAACAAAATGCACATAGTGAGTACCATCAGTTGACTCATCGATTAAAATATCCCACCCATTGTCATCAAGGTATTGGTTTAAGTTGTCATAAACCACATCTGCTGTCAAATTAATTATTGATGAATATGGTTCATTCAAGCGGTAATCATCACCACCCCCAAGATGTGCACAATTACCACTATCATCAGCGCAAATTGGCATTGTATCAAATTCTTTGTCCGGGGCCAAAACAAAGATTCCAACTTGAACAATTAGCCAAGGAGAAGCAATTAAGAAAATCAAAACTACGACTTTGGTCGCCCTAGGGAAACTACCAATCAAGTTCTTCACATGCCCGATTCTAAGTCATAGTTAAAAAAAGGGCGTATCAGTCCAACTTGGACCATTTGCCTGCTTCATAGCGATAGATAATTGGCACTCCAGTTGGTACTTCAAGTAACAATACCTCTTCTGTAGATAGTGATTCAATACTCATGATGATACTTCTAAGCGAGTTTCCATGGGTTGCGATGAATAAATTATTACCGTTTGATAATTGAGGGATTATATTTTCTTCAAGATATGGAAGAGTGCGCTTTGCGGTCAATTCCAATGATTCACCATTGGGTGGTGGAACGTCAAAAGACCGGCGCCAAATATGGACTTGCTCTGCACCATATTGCTCTCTTGTAGCGTCTTTGTTAAGACCCTGAAGGTCACCGTACATTCGTTCATTTAACTGCCATGAAACATGTACTGGCAGAATATTAGCGCTACCAGCATCACCTTTGATTTGAGCCCACTCAATCATTCTAGCCTCATTTTCAGAAACTGATTCTAGGCCACCTTCGGGTTGACTATATTGGAATACAGGAGTCTTGTTATGATCGTTTTGCGCCAAGGCAATCATTGCAGTCATTTGCGCTCTTATCAATGTGGAAACATGTACTTCATCGATATCTAGGTGAGCGATTTGCTTACCACCTTGAATGGCCTCATCAATTCCTTGATTGGTTAGTGGAACATCAACCCAACCGGTGAACAACTTAGCAGCATTCCACATAGATTGGCCGTGACGCATCAAAATTAACAAAGCCAATGGTTTCCCTCAACCTAAGCCAAGGGAAGCCTCAACAAGAAGATAGTGGCTAATTAGAATAACAATGGCAAAGTCCACAAAACAATTAACGGTGCAAGTCCCATTAACAAATCTCTAACGAATAACCAAACTAAACTCTTAGTGTTAACCTTAGCAATATTTTCAAATTCTGTTTGTAGTTTTTTATCCACAGCGTCAGAGATTCGCCCCGCTCCAGCACGAGCCATTTCTATACTTGCTCCTAATGCAACACTACCAAGTAATCCTGCTGGAGTTAGACTTCTGAATCTTAACAAACGTAATCCAAGAGTTTTAGCAGAACTTTTCACTACATCATTCTTTTTTACTTCTCCAGTATTGTCTTTTCTAGCGAATTTACGTAGCCATGACCTTGTCTTTATCCCAGTGTCTGCTATCTTTTTTATTCGTTCTATGTCATGTTTCTCTACTGCAATGAGCATTCTTCTGACTTTACCAATTCTCAGGATATCTAAAAATATCCAAATTAGGGTTAATATAATTAGCAACCCTATTGTAAAATTACTCATTTGTGACCAAGTATTCCAACCAAAAGGATCAGCAAATAATCTGACTCCAAGGACTAATAAAGGAGGTATTAAAAACGCCAATGTTTCATTTAACGCTAATATTCCGAGACCTTTGATCGGCAATTGTCTAACTTTTTTCAATGCCCATCCAGTATGTGGTACTAGCTTAACGACTACTTTTCTAAATGGAATTGCTAGTAAAAATATTCTAAACAATAGCGGAAGCCATATTATGAACATCACATAAACATCCCAAGGCCCTTCTGGAGGAACCTCTGGCAGTGATAATGGTCTCGACACGGCTAACCAAAACTATCAATCAAATCAATCTTTCAATCTTGATGTTACAAATGTATTAATTTGTTTTTCCATTTTGTCCATAGATTGACAAGCTTTTCTTCCGTATTTTTTACCAAGTCCGTAACCAGTTCCCATAGAACCACCCATAATTAGGTACTCACCTGCAATAAGTCCTACTCCAACTGCACCAATAATTCCGATGAAAGGAAGCATTACTTCTTCCCCCTTGGCTTTTTAGTTTTGTCTTCTACTACCGAAACTTCAATCACTTCTGTAGAAAGTAGGTCTTCTTCGTCTGCAAATTTACGATAATAATGCTTGAAACTAGCGTGAGACACACCCACTGCGAATCCAACCATTGTTCCCATTACTGCTATTCCTAATATTCTTCCAATCATATTTTCACTCTTCTTCATTCTTTTTTGCCCTAGCTTTTGAACTAACAGCTTTGACAACACCTTCTGAAACAGCACCAACCACATTGCTTGCAGTTTCTACTGTTATTTTAGTTACCTCACCTGTAGCATTGATCGCAGCTTTGATGACTCTGCTTGAGCCTACTGCTAATTCTACAACTGTTGTTTCACCTGCATTGACTATTTCTTTTACTGCTGATGAAAATTCATCAATCAAAGAAGTCAATCCTTTGGAAACCTTGTCAACTGCTTTCTTGCCGGACATGATTCTACGAGAGTACAACCATACATAAAGAAATGAGGTTAATTATACCGGTATGAATTACCCGCAATCAATTATCTGAAGGTAAGTAAAAGAAAGAGTCAGGATAGTATCCTAACCTAACACCCCAATCTATCCATCTTGCAACATCAGATCTCAGTGCTCTTCCATTTTCTGAAATATCATACGATATCACTGGATGACCGCCTCGTCCCCTTTTTTCAATGACATTAGCGATAACGTGGCCTGACTCTACTAATCTACCTAGATGTAATTTCAATTCCTTTCTTTCAATTCCAACAGCACGTTCTATTCGCATTAATCGCCTAGTTGAAGATTCTCTTTCTCGCATTCTAGAAAGATATAGTAGAACACGATATATTGTGACAGATAGGTCTCGACGACGCTTCTCCATGATTGAGGGTTAAACTACCCCATAAAAAATGTAACTTAGATTACCGAAGAAATCATCAAGTTGTTACCATTAGGCCGACCATGGTCTTCACTCATGACATGTCAGATTGGCTCGGATTTAACATCAACAAAGCATGGCTAGAAGAGAATATTTCCTGGAGAGATTTTGGCACTGGAGTTCGCTTGGGTAAATTAAAGCGAGAAGAAAAATGCTCACTTGTCCTATATGATGCGGATTCAGAAGTTACTGTTGATGCCTTTATGCCACATATGCATCCTGGAGGTGAAGCATATCTTGTGCTTGAAGGTGAAGTTTGGGACGAAGATGGAACTTATCCAACCGGATCAATTGTCTGGATGAACAGAGAAACCACTCACACCCCTAAAACTAGAGGTAAAACTCTGATTCTAGTGCTATGGCCCGAGGGTGTCAAGGCTGCTTGAATCAATATCATATTCTCCGCTAATTAGCATTCCGTCGAACAAAAACGGGCCTGCGGGTACTACAGCCGCGATAAATCCGTGAAACAATGCAACTCGATTCCAATGCTTACCAACACCGATTAGTAATATTACAATAAAAGCGACAAATAGAGCGCCATGAATGGCACCCACTAAAGAAACTAATTCTGGATCACCACCGATGTATTTGACTGGCATAGCTACTGAGAATAACAGCAAAGCAGAAAAGCCTTCTAGATAGCTGATGAGAGATACTAACTGCTTCATGAGTTAACTTCCACCATTGGCCTACTAGAGCCACAAGCAGGGCATAATTGGTCATCGCTGTCGCCATAATCATACTTACAAGCTGGACAGACCTTGGCCAATTCTAATTTACCAATTGCGGCTATCTTTTCACCGGTTAAACTGAGATGTCCATTATCAATATCGCTGACCATATATTTTCCAGGGCCGCCAATTCTGAGCAAAATATCTGGAGGTAATGTTACCGTACCAGTCTCATCGATAATCAATTCACGATCTCTGCTCAAATCTTCAACATCCACACCAACGCCGTGTTCAGCAACAAATCTTCCATCCCGCAATTCTAACGAGCGGTCGGCGAATGAGGCGACTTCTTTGGAGTGAGTAACGATGAGGAATGAAACTCCGTCGTTGTCATGCAAGTCTTTGAATAATGCCAAAACTTCTCTGCTAGTAATAGGGTCTAATGCACCGGTTGGCTCATCAGCTAAAATCAATCTAGGATTGGTGATAAGTGCCCTAGCAATTGCTACTCTTTGCTGTTCTCCACCGCTTAATTTAGCTGGCAAGGCTTTTGCTCTTGGCAAAATACCCAAACGGTCCAACATCTCATCCGCAAGTTTTAGCGCCTTTCTAGAAGACATACCTTGGTGCCTAAGTGGTTGTGCAACGTTGTCTCTGGCATTTAGATCGGGCAACAAATTACCTTCTTGGAAAATAAATGATACCGTCCTTTGACGTAGGTGAACTAGTTCTTTACCACTTAGCCTTGTCATGTTCTTACCAGCCATTACCACTGAGCCTGAACTAGGCTTCATCAAACCGCCAAGACACTTCATCAGAGTTGACTTTCCAGAGCCACTGGGCCCGACCACAGCAATTGCTTCACCCGCTTTTATATCGATATGAATACCGCGCAAGGCAACTACGTTGCCATCCTCGGCTTTTGACTCATAGACGTGATATAATGAGGATGCTTCAAGAATACTATCGACCATTTTCATTCCCCCTTCAGAACCATGGCTAGGTCCGACTTTAGCGCCCTTCTGGTAGTCAGCAATAATGCCACAACAACCGCAGCAAATACCGTTAGTGATACTAGAGTTAGTTCAAACCATGGATAAACTAATTCACGACTTATATTGGTTGAGGCACCACCAAATAATTGGAAGATGAAACCAAATACATCAAAGAATCCGTTGAATGAGAAGGCTAAACCGATACCTAAAACAAGTCCTAGTAACATTGAAACCATGATAATTGATAATATCTCAAACAGCACCAGTCGCAAAATTTGGGTTGGACTGGCACCAATTGCTTGTAAGACAGCTAACTCTTTCTTGCGCTGATTCAATACTAATGAGAGGAATACGAAACTAGATGCTACAGCAGCAATACTGGCGACGACAAACTGCAATGAAAGTAGCCCTGGTGTACCGAAAATTAGGCCTCCATTTCTCTCAACTGCTTCGTGTTCGCTAGTCCAATCTTTGACTTCAGCGACTCGTGAATCTGCTTCGATTCTAGAACCTAATGCCTGCAGAGCATCGCCACTTAGGCCGTCTATTTGATAAATCCAATTTGTTGAATTATGTCTGTTTGCTGTATCGTTTCCGATGAAACTACGCCATGTAGATTCACCAATAATAACTGAATCAGTGATTAAAGCTGAGGAAAGTCCTGGGATGTATTCATGTAGCCCCATATACTCTATTGAAACGTTGAAAGGTGTGGTGATAAATTCTATTTCCGTTCCAATTAGGAATAGTGGTTCCAGTAACGGAGTAGGGCTTGTACTATACTTGTAATGGCATCCAGTAGAGTTGGCAGTAGTACCATCTGGACAAGTTGCGTTGTCAACATTAGCAACTGATAAATCAATATCACCAAAGATGCCACTTAAGTTTGCATTTGATAAATCAGCACCTGCTAAACTTCCTTCACCAAATTCAAAGAAGAGAGCATTTGACAGGTTAGCCCCCGATAAGTTTGCACCGCTTAAATCAACAGTCACCATCAATGATTCACTGAGGTTGGCTCCAATAAGGTCTGCTTGTGATAAATCGGCACTAGAGAAGTCCGTTCTACCAAAGTCACGGAAACTAATATCTTGGCTAGAGAAATCAACTTCTGACAAATCTATCTCCATCATATCGGCGTACATTATCTGAAGAAACAAAATCTGATCCATATTTTCTGATAATTGTGACATGTTGGATAAATTTTCTAACGAAAACCCACCTTGTATCACTCGATAGTCAATTTCCTGATAAGTCATAGTAACCATCTTACTTCTTTCATCAGATTCACTGATTAAAATATCGTCTAAATTGGAGTCTTTACCTATCGAAGCACCTGCTAGGTCTAGAGTATAGGCTGAATCTTCTCCAGCGGTGAAACCATTACCAGCATAGCGGTCAAAGGCTGCCGACAAATCCTCACCCGGTATTGATTGTTCATTCCAATTCAACACATCGGGTGATTGGTCTAAAATCACATATGTTTGTATTAAATCATTATCTGGGCCACGTAATATCAAACTGGGTATTGTGGTTGCTGTAACGGTTTTATCACCGTCATAAAGCTCGTCAAATATCGCCATAGCCGTGCTTTCGTTAAGTGAATCTTCAAAGGTAATTTGGATGTCGGAGCCAACAGTTGCGTCAACCGTTCTTTCATCGACTAATGTACCAGTATAACCTTGCACTGCAGCAAGTGTTACGATGGACAAAGTCAGCAACATAATTACCGCAAGTCGGTTTACTGATTCTGCTGAGCCTGATCCTTTCAATCCGCGTTTAACGTCTTTGAGCAGTTTGGTTCGACCGAATATTAACTGCATTATTTGTGGACCTTTGGCCCCAACTCTTCCAAGGATTAGTGCACCGCCAATCCAGAACAAGAATGGCCCAAATAGTCCTAGGAGACCTTCGAAAAAGAAATTTTGAACAAGCCCGTACTCACTACCATTCATTTCCATCCAAGTATCGATTACCGAAATTAGTCCAATCAAGAAACAGGTCCAGTGTAGCCAGTATTTTGGTTCGTTCTTCTCTAATGAACCTTTGACTCCATCTTCAATCTCTAGTTCAATGAAATTTCTAGCACGCTTGCGACCAAATACCAATGCTAAGCCAAGAGTGCTTAGTGCGGTAAACATAGTGGCCCCAAAGGACAGCGTTGGGTCTATACTATAGTCACCGGTCTTGAACTCCATAAAGCCAACTGCTGATAGTACAATCTCCACTGTATACATGGCAAGCAGATAGCCAGCTAGCCATGCTACTGAAGCAAATACTGCTAATTCAAGTAACACCATACCCTGTAATCCTTTGCTGTCGCCACCGATAACCCGATGAATACTGATTTCTTTACGCCTTTGTTCTAGTGACAATATCAAACCATAAACCAAAACTGCCAGAGACATTACGACAATCGGCACCATGACAATATAATCAAAAATCTGGATTAGGGCAAGGAAAATATTGAGGAAAGTAATAGTTCCACCAACAATATCGGTATAGAATAATTCTATATCGCTTGAAGTATAATTATTACTCATTATGTCGGCTTTTAGGTTGTCTAACCATTCTGTGGCATCATCAGTAGAACTGGTTGGTAATTGAGAACGATCTACTGCAAGTCCTAGGTAGATGTGGTCTTTTTCCATCAGAACTCCTGCTTGTTCATCAGATAATACTGTCCAAGTAGTGAATATCGGATTTGGACCAAGAGTTGGATTGCCTAAATCCCATGGCTGATAAATCCCAAGAACGGTCATGTTGGTGATTGTCATGGGCATCCTACAGTAGATCTTGCCGTTTTCTGATGCAGAGGCTATACCTGGACAATTCTCGACTAAATCTACCCCACCTGAATCAAAAAATTCGCTATCGATAACGTAAACAAAAGTAATCTCATCGAGTACATCCCCGACTTCAGCCCTTGCTTGTGATGCAATATTTGACGGTAAGATGACTCCCCTTTGTTCGGTCATATTCTCTGGTGATGGCCATTCTCCTTGTCCTTGGATGATATTAGCACCAAACCGTTTGGCAAATTCACCGTCAAAGGCCTCTGGCCCCATAAGCCGTATTGACCGATAATCAGAAATTGGTGGTCCCTCCTCACGTAATTCAGGATATTTCCAGGTAGTATTGAGCCAATATGGATTATCACTATCGGTTATTGAACGCATCTCTAGTGGTTGAGCGAATAAGAAATCCTCGTTGAAAAATCCACCGCTATGAATTCCTTGGCGGCCGAAAATCACCGTACAGTCGGCTAATTCGGTGCTGTATTCTAGCATCAATTCAGAACATACATCCTGCATCACACTGGTATTATTTGTCCAACCCGAAGTATCTGGAGCTGGCGCTTTCTTGAATTCTACTTTAGCATCGATAGGCTCACCATCAAGCGATTCATCGAAGAAAATTTGTGATAGCCCAATTCCGTATGACAATACTGTGGTTATGACAAGTGATGCTAAAAATACACCTGCTACTACAGCTAGGCCTCTTTCTCGACCTCGCCATGCACTTTGTGAGGCTAAACGTAGGTTTTCTGGAGCATCACGAATGCGTCTGCGCCATCTTTCAATTCTACCCACTTTAGGAACCACATAAGCTGCGAATGGGTCGAACTTATCTTCCTCATCACTCATTCTTCTTCACCATCCAAGTCGTCAAGACCCCATGCTGTACGAATGTCAGAGGCTTCGGTTGTTCCATCTTTTAACAGCAACATACGGTCAGCGTTTAATGCTAGTTCTGGATCGTGAGTGACCATTAATATTGAGATTGGGTCATCCTCATCATGACACAAATCTTTGAATAATTGCAATACTTCTTTACCACTAGCAATATCTAAATTTCCAGTAGGCTCATCTGCTAATAGTAAAGGACGATTACCAGCAATTGCTCTCGCGATTGCCACCCTTTGTTGCTGACCACCTGATAATTGGTCTGGAATATGATGCATTCTATCACCCAAGCCAACTTTGGTTAGTGCCTCAATTGCTCTTTCTTCCGATTGTGAAGAACTAACTCCTGACAACTCTAACGCCATAGCAACGTTGTCTAGGGCGGTTAAATTGTTCAATAAATGGAAGTCTTGAAAGATCCAGCCGACTAATTCTCTGCGCACATCGACAACACTCGAAGGACCTTTCAGACCATACTTACGGTCTTTGAGATTAATTTCTCCGCCGTCACCTGGCAACAAGCCGCCGATAATGTTCAGTAGTGTTGATTTGCCGCAGCCCGATGGACCCATCAGAGCAACTAATTCGCCTCGTTTTAACTCTAAATCGACACCTTTCAAAACTTTTAATTTACTACTTCCAAAGCCGAAAGATTTGGTTAGACCTTTTACTTCTAACATGTGCCATCTACCTTAACTCCTGCATCGAGTCTTGGTATTTATAGAAGTGTTAGGGAGTTCCACTCGACAAACTGTTTTGGAACTTAACGTAACTTTTCTTCATACGATGGTGAAATAGTGGCGGAATTAACGCCGTCCAAAACATCACATAGTAACCATTTGGCAGTTGTGGAGAGTCATCATGAACTGCTAGCTTTTGGTATGGCGTGCTAGACCTCAAATGGTGCGATGGATGGAGAGGCAGTTCCAGAAGAGTCCAGCGCGACCACCGGTTACGGCTTTCCCATGCGTGACTGGCGTTTGCTCGTTCATCATCACCACGAACTAATCCGTGGTGTTGTAGATAATTGACAAATTCAAGTAAAAATATGGCTACTATGGCTTGAAGTAAAAACACGCCAAGCAGTACCGGTGATATGATGAACAGTGTCAACAGTAATGTCAGTTGAACTAACATAGAATATCTAAAATCCTTAGGCTTAGCACGATATGCTCCCATTAATTGCAATGGAATGGTCCTGATAAAATGGACATAGACACTTCTTTTCCATGGAGAAGAGGTAGGGTCTATTGGTTTGGCCCAGTGTTTGTGGTGAGTATGGTTGTGTTCAACGGTAAAATGAAGGTATAACACACACATTAAGTCAAATCTAGATAACCACCAACTACGGGATCTGGGCCTTCTATGACCAAGTTCATGAGCGGTTATTATGCCCGATGCACCTGATGAGAGACCTACAGAAACAGCAGCCAGCCAAATAAACGAATTATAATCAAAGTAGGCTTGATAGAGCAGTGTTGCGATAACTACGGGAACTAGTAATCCGTGTGTATGAACAATAAAATCAAACGCCCGAGATTCTTCTAGCGAGTCAGTTTTGGAACTATCACCTAGCAGTACATCTAGAATAGGATATACTACTAGCGCCAGAACCAGAGTTGACGCAGTCCACCAACCACCAGCCAGTATACCGATGACGGTAACCAGCGGAGTGAACAACCCGAAAGTCTGGACAAGCCACCTTACCATGACGGGCTATCGACCCGTCAGTTATTGAGGTTAGCATTCTCAAGCTTTGCTTCGACGGGAAAATAACCGCTTAATCCAAGAAGGAGAAAATTCAATCCCGTTTCTGTATACTTGCTGTTCAATTGCATTCTCAACATACTTTTCTAAATAATCATCCATTACTTACCACCTCTGATACTATGTGACCCTCTTATATCGGCTCCAAATCTAAAATCTGCCATCGCATTAACGATCATTTGTTTCCAATTAAAGAAGATACCACTACGGTAATCTTGCTTGGTTATTACTTGCTCAACATAGGTTTCTAACTCTCGGTCCATTTCCTTCCCTCTTACAGTTTATATTATGCACCTAGAGTATATTAAACAGCGGTAAAATTGCCAACACATGGGTGCAATAACAAAAGCAGGTATATTTTACAACACCTGCGTAGTAGCCTTATTTTCCCGTTTTTGACAACCAGCAATCTCTAGACAAGAATTTGGCAAAGATGAGTTTCTTTGATAACCAAGGTGGCTAACGACCTGCTATCCCAGCCTAACCCGACACCGCAAGGAACCGAGGCAGACGGCTTAGGAGTGTGTTCACGTGGGTATGGATTTAGCACTGAAAGCAAAGTTACAGAAGCAGCGATATCATATCGTAGGTGAACACGGCGGGGTAAAAATATGCCACTGGACAAAAGAATCATTACTTCGTGACCGACAATGCTACAAAGGTAAATTTTATGGTATTGCCAGCCATAATTGTATGCAAACTTCACCGGTAGTAGACCAATGCAATTTAGCATGTACCTATTGCTGGAGAGAGCCACATATGGATACCCTAGAGTTAACCGACCAAGACCCGCTTGAACTCCTCTATGAATCGGTTAGAGCACAAAGACGATTACTCTCTGGTTTTGGTGGCAATCCAAAAGTGCCAAGAGAAAAATGGCTTGATGCACAAAATCCTAAACACGTCGCTATTTCTCTAAATGGTGAACCGACACTTTACACTAGACTCGGCGAATATATCGATTTGTGCCATAAGCACGGTATGACTACTATGCTGGTTACTAATGGCACATTTCCCAAAGTTCTAGAACGCCTAGACCCACTACCAACTCAACTATATGTTTCAGTTGATGCACCCAATAAAAAAGTGTTCAATGAAGTGTGTAAACCAAAATGGAATAAGCGCTCTTGGGAACAATTTGAGAAAACCATTGATTTAATGCCGTCCCTAGATACCAGAATAGTTTCTCGCCACACATTGATGAAGGGAATCAACATGAGTGACCAACACATTCGGGAATTTGCTGCACTAGATAAGCGAGCAGATCCTGATTTTATTGAAAACAAGGGCTATGTTTTTGTGGGCCATAGCAGGGAAAATCTCAGTGCGGAAAATATGCCAAGCCATGATGATATCATGGATTTTTCAGCCAAAATCGCCCCGCTAACAGGAAGAAAAATATTATCAGATTCTAAGCCAAGTAGAGTCGCTTTGGTGGGTCAAGAAATTACTCCAATACCAATACCAGAAGCTACTATGTTCTTCCCAGATGACCTTGGAATTGCGCCTTCGGTAAAACATCTACCAATTATTCAGTAATTGGGAAAGTAACCGGTGCATCACCAGCAAACCATTGTGGATATTTCTTCATACATATCTTGAATTCTTCGCCCGACAAATTATCGGCTAACCATTGGCCTAAATTGTCCCATTGTTGCTTGTCAAACCACTCTCTGTCGTGATTAGCGAATTGACGAACAAACGGAAATAGCGCATCATTTAACTCATCAGACAGTGATTTAAGTAACAATTGATCTAAATCATCTAAGTATTTTTTAGCCAATTCCCTTTGTTCTAATGCATCAACATCGACGTAACGATTAGGATATTTATAGCGGTCAAGATGGAACTTGAATTCATTGTCATTACGGTTGACCCAATGGTTGTCAAGGTCAGTTAATGTCCAGTTTGCAACGTATTGCATTATCTCTAAACTTTCTTCGATAACCTTGCCACTTGGCAATAACATAACTGGAACTGTACCTTTTGGTGAAATTTCCATCATATGTTCTGGCCGGTCTCTAAGAACAACTTCTCGATGCTCACAAACTAGTCCTGCTCGAACAATTGCCATTCTGGCACGCATTGCATATGGACAACGGCGAAAACTGTACAAAATTGGCTTTACTCGGTCGGTCATTTACCTGACTTCCAGATATCAATTATTATTGTAAGTCGGTCTTCGCCCTTCAATTAAGGCAGATAAGCCTTCAAGTGCATCTCTAGTTGAAAATATATCAGTCAATTTAGATAATTCTGAATCTAGTCCTTCACTTAGTGAGGTATTGCTAGTGATATCAATCAGTTCACTCGCCATTGACAGAGCAATTGGTGCAGTATACTTTAGGTTCTTTAATTGCCTAGAAATGGTTTTCTCTGCCACATCATAGCCTGCCGGACAACCACCTGAAAGCAATACTGAAAGGTTGTTATCACTATAAAAATCCGAGGCGAATTTAACTACAGGACTCGCATCATTTCTTGGCTTACCCGGGTACTTGTTAGCTGGCTTACCAGAGTTTGAACATTGAGTCACTGCGGCATCAACTTCTGACAGATCTACTAAATGAGTCAACAATCCAATGTCATAGGCAATTTGTGAATTCATGAAATTACCACCTAGTACTGCCCATCTAGCCAGTGGGATGCCAGATATTCTTGCTGGTCTTTGGGAGCCACCAAGACCTGGATAGATGCCAATTGAGGTTTCAGGGAATCTAAACTGAGTTCTTCTAGTGCCGATTCGATAATCACAGCATAGAGCAAGTTCAAGTCCACCACCAAGAGCAAGTCCTGTGGTAAGCGCGACCGTGGTTTTGCTGGAATTTTCAATCGCATTGAGCACTTCATGACCGTTGCTGGTAAATTCTACAATATCTCCTATCGAATTAGATCTAATCTTGTCGACAAAGAATTTTACATCTGCTCCTGCAACGAAGGCTTTCCCTGCACCATCTAACACCATAGTGTGAACTGCTGTGTTAGCATTTACTGCATTAACTGCTTGACCAAGTTGCTTAATTACGGTCTCATTGAGGGCATTCATTGCTTCTGGACGATTGATGGTGATTGTGGCTACTCCATCGGTTATCGATGTGTCGACATAACTGAAATCCCATGGAGCATTACTACTTGCTTGTTTAGCGAAGAATTCGGGGACTTGCCAAGTAGAGTTACCAGCATCGTCTAGGCATAATTTTTGATAATCAACCGCCATCTGATAGGATTGTTGCACCCCTATTTTATTCATCATTTCAAATGGCCCTTTAGCCCAGCGCAGGCCAACTTTAGCACCTCTGTCAAGGTCTTCCATCGAACAAACTCCTTCGTCAACAATTTGTGCTGCCACACCAAATACTACGCCCAATAATCTCCTCGACACTAATTGGTATTGCTCTTCTGAGTAATCGGTTGCCTCGCTAATCTCCCACATATTGTTAGCACCGACTAATTCTCGTAGGTTTGTCGCACCATCATAACGAGGAACTGCTAACTGTTCTGCTAGGTAATCTGTGGAGTGAAGAGCAATCGGTGGGCCGGTTAAATTCATTAGACCAAATGGTCCAAGTCCGATGCGGAAGGCCTTACCAGCAATCGCATCAATTTGAGCCGCATTAGCAACACCTTCTTGCTCTAACAGACATGCTTCGTTAAGCCATGGAACAAAGAAGCGATTGACAACAAATCCAGGTCGGTCGCCACAAACGATTACCACTTTACCAAGCATTTTGCAATACTGTACGACTCGGTCAATGGTATCTTGACTGGTGGTTTTTGCTGGAATAACTTCCACCAAACGGTTTTTTGCTGGATGGTAAAAGAAATGTAGGCCAACAAACTTATCTGGTCTGCCGGTAGCTTTTGCTAATTCATTTACTGATAGGGAAGATGTGTTAGAGGCAAGTATAGTATGGTCCCCACAGGCTTCATCAAGGGTCTTGAAAACGGCTGTTTTAATATCAAAATCTTCGAATACCGCTTCGATTACCAAATCTGTATTCTCAGCGGTATTTTCCACTCCAATAACTCCAGTTATGCGGCTGGTTATTTCATCAACTTGAGATTGATTGAAAATTCTTCTCTCGACTGCTTCACTGAGAAAATCCTTGATTATTCCCTGCCCTCGGTCAACCCATTGTTGCTCTCGGTCTACCATTTGAACATCAAATTCTTCTTGGGCAGATTTTTGCGCAATTCCTGAACCCATATTTCCGGCTCCCACAATAGCTACACGCTGAATAGGCTGCATATTGTTGGCGAATCTTAAGATGTTCATGAACAATGCGTATCTGTGTCACAGTAATGTGCAACCATTTATAGGCACAATAACTCAGCAATAATTATGCAAATCACTAGGCAGTTCATCAGAATTTGTGTCATTATTTTTGGAATCTTAATCTTAGCATCCTACGTGTTTGGCGTGTATAGAACTGAAGATAAAATGGAATTATGGGGTGGAATTCCTGGTAGCTGGATAAATTTCATTGTCCCATTTATGTTTTTTGCCGCAATCGGTTGGTTGATCTATTGGTGGACCATTCTCTACAGCGTAGATGCCTCAGTAATTGACCAATTGCGCTGGCCGTGGCAAAATTCCAGTGACGGAAACGGAGCAAACCGCTTATTCCTCGCTTACTGTGTATTCATGATTCCTTCAATGCTGTGGCTTGAAAGCACTTTATTTCACATCAACAATGATTATTCTTGGACTCCAATATTGGTTATTGGTATCCTCACATTAGCGTCTATTGGTAATATACTGTTTGGGCTATTAGCATATTCAGCCTATAGGGACGGTTTAGAAGGGGCTAATTTGATGCTCGCTGGAGCATTTATGTTGAGCATACAGTGCGTATTTTTTGATGGTATTGTCTGGAACGTTAAATTCCCTTGGTAGTGTCACACAAGGGAATCATAAGCGTCTGCCAAGCGTTTACAGAACACCATATTGTCGTATTTCTTAGCATGTTCGAGTAAACTTGCCTCTGGTGCTCTTTGCTCTTGATTACCTGCCATTGCCTGCCAGTCAGCATGTAGACTGATGATAGCTTGACTCCATGAATTTGAATCATCAGCTGGTATGCAAGTATTGTCTGGCATTAATTCGTTATGCGAAGGCAGATCTGCACAGATTACTTTCATTCCTGCAGCCATAGATTCTATCGGCGGGTAACCAAAGCCTTCACTGACAGATGGGAATAGTAACGCCTCACACTTCATTCTAAGCGTCATCAAATATTCATCTGATACCGTTGAACCATGCTGGGTCCAGTTATCAATTCCGTTTTGTTTAGCAATCTCCATTATTGAAGGCAGGCCTGAGTTACTTGCACCATTGCCAACGTGATGAATGTGAACCTGTTGTTTGACATTTTCCGGTAAATTACCTATTACTTGGCAGAGAAATTTCATTCGCTTTCTTGGATCGTTACTCCCAACAATCAGCAAATTACACGCTGCTGGCATGGCAATGTCCTCTAATTGCTGATTATCAGGATGATACTTAGCAACATCAATACCCATCGGAATACAAACGGATGGGACATTAGAAAAATTACTCTTAGATGCTTGGTGGGTATGCCTAGAATTACACATTAGGAAGTCCGCTTTAGAGAGTCCATGTTGCAGTTTTTTCAAATCCTGGCGACGCAACAAGCCTGGTTTAGTATCGCCAACTTCGATACTGTCATCACCAATTTGGAGGTGCTGTGGGAACAAATGAAACAAATCATGGACAGTTATTGTTACCGGCACTCCACAATTATCGGGAACTAGGTGAGATTGCTCTTGGTCGGTAATATGAACAATGTCACATTTTCCTTGGCCGACTAGTTGCTTAGCGTATTTTGCCACCCGCCTTGGATGAGATATCCAGCGATTCCATAATCGAGAAAATGGGTTGCTGGTTTTGCTCAAAGGGTATTCGCACTCACCGGCAAGTTCCCAACCTTTGATTTGTCCGGAATTCAACATATCTACTAAGTTATGATGCGCTGCACCTAGTCCAGTGTTACGACCAAGCGAGCCACCTCTAACAAGGAGAACTCGCTTGGCCATAGCCACACCAGCAGGCCTCATCTTTTCAAAGATGAGTTTCACTGAGTGATTATTCACTCTGTTGCTTCTTCTTCGGCAGGGGTCTCTTCAGCAGCCTCTTCAGTGGCTTCTGTTGAGTAATCCTTAGCATCGTCTTCTTCGTTACCAAGAGCAATGACCCCAAGTACCAAACAAGTTAGTGCACCAAGATATAGTAGTAGAGCAACGTAATCTGTTGGAACATCGAAGTTTGTCCAGTAGGACAAGGCTTTCTGATTGGTTACAATTGAACTTTCCATGTCTTCTGCATCATCATCAGCAATCTCGGAAGATTGTACGATTCGGAATAATGGTTGAAGATCAGACATTTGCGGTGTTGTGGCTCTATCATATTCACCCCTCATATCTGTGTAAAATGTTGAGGTTGAATCTCCAGCAATAATTAGTCCAGATAGTTCCTCTGCTTGCATATTGATTTCAGTACCGAAGTATATTGGTAGAGCCGGAGTCATAGCATCAACAATTGTGAATGTCTTGAGCAAATAAGCAGTGATTGGCCTAGTTGTTGGGTCAACACTTGCAGTACAGTCATCGACTGGAATATTCTTGACTTCGCTGGTTCCTTTACAGGTAACTGAAGTAATTGCATAACCACCAGCATCGACCTTGTCACCATTACCGGTTAGGAATCCACCAGTGGTTTCGTCCAAAGTTTCAACGCCAATTAATCCAAAGGTAGCCACCATCATTTCGGTATTGTGCCACGGCAACTCGTTTGAGCCGTCTTCAAGGATGGTCTCACCCTTATCGCAGTCGGAATTGTGACCTGTGCAAATTGTGTAATTTGTGGCCGGCCCAGTAGATAATCCACCTGAACCATAGTAGGTCAAGTTGGTTTCTAGTTTAGACCAACCGAGTGTTGCATCAGTAATATCGCCAGCAACAAGAGCGCTTACTGGGTCTCTCCAACCGAATAACCACTCGTTGACTGTTTGAGTCTTGTATGCACCATCGCTACCAAAGGACGGCAGGAGAGTGTTCGGTACAAAGTCGCCGTATACTGCATCTCTCACGAGAACTCTCAAAGCCGCTGCAGCATTATCATCAATACCGTAAATCATACCAACTGTGGTTTCATTCCAGGTCATTGGTGCACCAGGTGCCATTGTCAGCGGGTTGACTGGCGGAGTTTGCCCGTATAGTTCACCATAGAGGAATAATCCAGCGCCGGTTGTTGTGGTGATGCCAAGTGGCCCATACAGTAAGTTTCCTGCAGTTGCTGCGTCAACAGATACTGGAGTGCCTTGTGGTGAAGTCGGCATGAATGGTGTTCCCCATGCGCCACCCAAATTTAGGCTGTAGGTTAGATAGCCGCCGTTGATTGGGTCTTCTCCACCAAGGGTTACGTTAACGAACTGTTCAGCAGTGATTGTGCCTGAGCCACCAAGTAGCACCATTGGAAGGGCTGTTTGACTGGTTAACCAGCCGGCAACCCATGTTGCAACTGCACCATATTGGGCCATATCTAATCCGTATGTGGTCATTGCAGTCGCTGCATCCATACCAATGAATGTTGCAACACCGAATGCGCTTGCTGATTCATCACCAACTGCATCGGTTGCTAGCAGACCAGTTGGTACTGCATCGCCTTGTCCACCAAACAATAGATTCATAGCTACTCCGTTATCAATATCTACTCCAAGATAATTCATCATACGAGTGGATGCATTTACTGCTGCAAGAGAAGCAAACCAGTCGTCATCTCCACCACCATGAGTCATGGAGAATGTTCCGCCAACACCGAAACATAGAGCCCAGTCATTAGCAATAGTTGCATTCACATCTGGCATAGTTTCGCTAGCCATAACAGTGAATCCCCAAATACCGGCTCTTTGCATAGTTCCAACATTAACAAAGCCGTTTCCTGCATCGGCCATTACTTCATCATAGGTTGCAGATGGGAATGCATTACAGTGGCCAGCAAGGACCATTATACCGACCATTCCGGTGAGTGAGACGTCTTCTCCTGTTGGCATCATAGCGGATTCAAACGCATAAGACATGTTGGTAATTGATGCATTACCAGTGAAAGTCACTCCGCCTGTAGCCGCTTGTAGTCCTTGGATGGCTTGGGTATAGGTGATCATTTCTTCATTGCCTGTCATGTTATTCATTTCAGAGCCGTTGGTAGCTGCGAAGAATGCATCGAAGGCATCGTAATATCCGACACCAATCATTGTTGATGCGGATCCTGCATCAACAGCAACTCCGCCAGTCATGGCTCCTGCTTGGATGCCTCCGTAAGTGGTTGCGAGGTCTTCTGCAGTTGCTTTACCAGCACTGAATGAAGTCATCTCGTTGTTGATTGCGCCAGCGGCGAACCCGGCCTTGGTAAGAGACATTATACCGTCTATAGCAAGTCCAGTTGCTCCAACCGCTTGTGGCTGGAATGGAATATTGGTTGTGGTAACTTCTGTCTCACATGGAGTTGCTGTGTCTTCAGCACAGGTGTACACCTTGGATTCACTGTATGTCATTGTTCCAGCAGATTTGTTAAAATCAATTATTTCACGAGTGTAGGTGATATCGTAGTCAAACGGCCCAACTTGTTCATACACTGGTTCTGCTGCTCCAGGATTGGTTAGGTTCCAAGCGTAGTAACTACGCTTACCGGTATCTGTTGCCCAATCTGCTTCTGCTTCTGTACAATCATCATTTGCACAGGCAGTATCGGTCGGGAATGTTGCAAAATTCTCGTCTACGGCGTCTTCTACAGCGCCTGTGGATAACACAGACAATGGGGCACTCAAAATCAAAAATGCCAAGGCGGCACCAAGCATTACTTTACTATTTGATAGCATACTCATATTTTCTTGTACAAACATCAAGGTGTTAAAGATTACACTTAATGTTACTCAAATTATAAAGAAATAACCAAAATCTATCAATTCGGTGAACCAATTTTGAGTTTTTTGTCTTCACTAAGTGTAAAAAAGGAAGTTAGTTTCGCTTGTGTTATCGAGTGATTTTATGCCAAGCCCCGTACAACATATTTCCAAAGATTCTATCACTGAAATAAAAAATAAGATTGAGGACACCATCCAAAATGGCATCTCGATAAGAAAAGCACTAGCAGATTATTCTAACAGTGATGCATATGACATCAACTGGGAAGTTCAAGCGGCAGTAGAAGCATTGCAGGTTTTTGGCTCCAGATGGACTATTGAAATACTCTCTACTCTTTACATTGCAGGGCCACGGAGGTTCAACGAAATGAAGTCATTACTCGAGGGTATCTCTTCTAGGACTCTCTCTGATAAACTCACTCTACTCGCCGAGGAAGGATTAATCCTGCGTAATGTCGATGTTGGCCCACCAGTAAGAGTTTCTTACGCACTTAGCGAACACGGTGTTGTGTGTGGAAGATTGCTCTCACCGCTTGTTGCTCACCTAAAACTCCATTCTGGATCTGTTCAATGATTCACTCAGTGGATGGTTTAACTAAGTAGGACAACAACCTCCTCATATGCCTCTAATAGCCCAGTGGGTAAGACAGCGCCCTTGGTTGGCTGCCGGCATTGCTGGAGCAGCAGGCGGAATTGCTGGAGTCGCAAGCGGTATGGCGGCAGCTGCAAGTGCTGTTGGAGCACTGGCATTTGGTGGTATTTCCACCAAGGCTAGACATTCAGAACACCCTCTGCGCCGAAGAATTCTCTCGACATTAGAAAAGCATCCTGGTCTTTGCTATCGTGAATTACAATCTACTCTAGCAACGGCTAATGGCACACTACGCCACCACCTAGACGTGCTTCAATCACGCAAGAGCATTACCGTAATGCCCGTCAACGGCCGCACCTGTTATTTTGCTGGTGCACCTAGCCAAGTCGAAGTACTCAAGGGGATTGCAGTTACTGAGCAACGCGCAGCCTCTGCCCTACCAATTGGCTTATCATTAGTTCAGAGATTAATTATTGAAGATGTGGTCAAAGAAGGTGTTCCACGTTCTCAAGCCCAGCTTGCTAGACGCATAGGTCGAACTAGAGCAACTGTTCACTCGGCAGTCAAAGTACTCAGACGCAGAGGGATTCTACGAGAAGACCGCATAGAACTAATGCCACATATTGACATGAATATTGAATGGCATGGCACCCATGGTGTGGACTATGAGTGGCTTGATGAACGCCGATAAGGCACAACAGTGTTATTTTTCGCTTCTCAAGCGGCATTTAATGCATAGAATTCAAAGACCCTCGGCTTAGCCTAATGTTTGAGCATCATGTTCAAAGTCAGAGTTCAAGAGATCTCTTTACCAACCAGTGAAAGAGACTTAGACAGTTTAGTTACTTGGTTTATCGATACCTTGTGCTTGGTTAGAAAGCGTGGCGATGATATGGCGGACCACGGTATTGCTGGACCGGTTCATCGGCTACTACGCGATTACTTATTTGCTCAACCTGAAATCGGTTGGGATGCACAAATGCTAGCAGATGAATTAGCACTAACTCCTGCTTCACTAAACCATCATCTAACTAGATTGGTCCAATCTGGAATTATCGGTTATACCAATGAGGGGAAAGGTTGGCGTAGATATTACTTACGTGGCGGTTCATTGTCCAAAGCAATCGAGTTGTTTACCACTCAATCTAGCACTATTGTGGGTCAACGTCTTGAGTTAATTGAGAATTATTGGGGGCGAGAGAATCCAAGATTGATTCTTGAATTGCCGGAAAAAGACAGTCCTTCACTGACTGTTGGAATAGTTGATCATCGTCCATTACAGGCTGAAACTGAAGAAAGTCAATTATCCCAATGGATGGGCGATTTTGGATTACTTGGCGAGCGCCCTGGCAAGGAAGCCAAAGCGGATTCAAAGTCAGTACAATTATTCCAACTACTGCTGACTAGAGATTCACCACTTTCCCTTGATGAGGCTACCGAATTACTGGGCGGGCCCAAAGCCCGAATCGGACGAATAATGGAGCGGTTTCGCAGCAGCGGCATGGTAGAAAGAGTTCCAAGAACCGACCGCTTAGGCGTCTCATTGTGGACTGCAATGACCACTCAACATCAACGCAGAGGCGAGGATTGGATGCTTAAGAAAGGTGGATTTCAACGCATACTTAACGCCAAACAACAATCAAATCTACTCATGAAATTGAAGAAAGGTAAGTTGAATGTTGATGAAGTTGTCGAGGAAATGAAAAGTGTCGATCCTCAACAACAGATGCTGTTACTGAATTTACTGGGTGGAAGATTACCTTTAGGCCACAGAATGAATGGTGAAGATGCCGCTCAAGTGATGCGTAATGTACAAGATTCTCTAGACCGAGTGCTTAGAAGAATGCGCAGAGTTGCTGAAATGCTCGAATCTGAGTTATCTTGACAATTTATGCCAACCCTTGAAAAATAATAGCCGTGACCAAGGTATGATGAGCGACTTAATCGGTCAGAAATTTGGTGAATGGGACGGCGGAGAACGACCGTTATTTCTCGCCCCAATGTCTGGAGTTACCGACCTGCCATTTCGCTTGTTAGCCAAAGACTGCGGTGCTGATGTCACAATAACAGAGTTCACCAATAGTACTGCGCTGAGTAGAGAGGCTGCAGTATCTTGGCGAAAAATGGAATCTCATGAAACTGAAGTTCCGTTTATTCCACAAATATTTGGTGGCAATGCAGATGATATGGTGACTGCTGCGGAAATGTTAGCGCCAAGTTGCGATATTATTGACCTGAATTTCGGTTGTCCAGCCCCTAAGGTAACCAAAATTTGTGCAGGTGCAGCTCTCATGGGCCAGCCAGATAATCTAGTTTCTATGGTAAGGGGGATAATCGATAATGTCGAGGTCCCAGTAACGGCAAAGATGCGGCTTGGCACTGGTGCTAACCAGCATAATGCGATTGAAATTTGTCAACGCTTAGAAGATGTGGGAGTAAGCCGATTATGTGTTCACGGCAGGACATTGAAACAGCGTTATTCTGGCCAAGCTGATTGGGATTACATCAAACAAGTTGTTGATTCTGTTGAAGTCCCAGTAGTCGCTAATGGTGATGTAGTAGACTCTAAAAGTGCCGCTGACTGCTTGAGTGTAACTAATGCCTCGGGATTGATGATTGGACGTGGAGCGATTGGCAGACCAGCAATGTTTGGTGAAATGAAAGTTGGACTAGGTTGGATGGAAGAAACTGAATTGCCTTGGGTTAAAGCCAATGATGAATGGTTTGACTTTGATGAAACAGGCAAAGCATTTGCCACTAGGAAATGGTGTTGGGACCGTTACATCGAATTATCTCACGCCACTGTCGGTATTCAAGCAAGGTGGATGCAAAGACACGCAGTAGCCTTCACAAAAGGCTTACCAGGTGGTAAAAAAATACGCTCAATAATGCATGAAATGCCCACACCTGAAGATTTTGCTCAAGCAATAAGTGAATTTCTTGTTGGGGATATTGCCTTCTAAACGGTGTGGTTAGTCAATCCCATATTGCGTTTTGAACAAAGATAATCAGTGCGCTAAATACACGAACAGTGGGTAGGCAGTGTACTGGGGGACTGAACACCCATTGTACTTCTCCATAATGTCTTGAGGGGTTTGCAAGAACCCTCGGGATTTCGTGGGAATGATATGTCGGTTGTCTGTATCAACCC